>TARA_R100000687_G_scaffold83597_1_pt1 | contig 268254 bp, 249 predicted proteins | sample TARA_R100000687 | Tara Oceans TARA_R100000687 (sample SAMEA2622685) | marine metagenome | biome: marine biome (ENVO:00000447); feature: mesopelagic zone (ENVO:00000213); material: "saline water (ENVO:00002010), including plankton (ENVO:xxxxxxxx)" | depth 600 m
ACCGTTTTAAGCGGTAAGTGGGTCAAAATTGGATTGCCGTTGACATCTTTTGCGGTCTCTTATTGACCGTTCAGATGATTTCAGTGACGCGTTGTTTCATACAGTCGCTCCTTTGGAGACGATATTTAAGAACAATGCCTTCCTTCATGATCAGATTGTTCCTGATTTCTTAGGGTAGCTTCATGAACTCTAACATAAGCGTATTTCGGCTATTTCAAACAGTGATTTCAGAGTTGCTCGAGCACCGCTAATTGTTTTCTCTAATGACGACTTTGTCACAAACAGATTTGTATTTCGATTTCATCTTTGAAATAAGGTCTCGGCTATCTTGGGGCGCATGTGTCCCTACTTTTTTAGCAGGGGCGACTCGACCAGAATCTGCTCATAAAAAAAGCTATGGAAATTTCACCATAGCTTTTTCAAGCGAACGGTATTGCTCATCGATTATTATGGCTTTGACAGCGCATGCCGCGATTCGTCACCGATAGTGGCGGCCCACACCTGGGTGCTGAAATAGAGCTATGGTGCATCTGGGTGCGACCCAGGAGGCGCGTTATCCATCGGACGTTAGGGTTTATCGTCTGAAGCCTTCGAGGATAGTCGTGCGTTCCGCGTACGCGCAGCTCATGAAATTGAGCTGTAAATCAGCTTTTGAGAACTGGTTTCTTAATTCAAATAAGAAGTCAGCTAACTTGGGAGCTGATTTTCTTAAGAACTGGCATGCGCTGTCGCCTTAGACACTTCAGAGCTTTCTATGCTCTCCTCTTCTTCATCGCCTTGTTCAGGTTGAGCTGGTTTCGAAATGCAGTACTGCTCGCCAACTGAGTAGATAGTATTGCTATCAACACGAATATACGTCACCGAGTTTTGGTCACTATATTTGCGCACATAAATGTAGTCTGGTGAAGCGAGTATTAGCCTGCCATCAATTTTATAAGAGTTGGCTGAATCTGACACCGTTACGCACTGAAAGCCACCAATCCCGAAGTTAATCAAAGCTGAGTTAACTCCCCTTGCAACTGATTCCCTAAGCATGAAAGTCATTATCGAAAAAAGTATTGCAACTGACACTAAAGATAAAAATTGAAATGGTGGTTTGGCATAGCAAAGAGCAACAATGTGGCACATGACTAAAAAGGAGACTGCTAGCAGATAGAAAACGTCTGCTTGGTTATTTATTCCGTTTTTATACCAATATAACAACAACGATGCTATTCCAGTTGCTGACCAGGTGACAAAAACCAAGACGTTCCAAAAATCAGGTTTTTTCTTGGCTATATAACGCTCTCCCAACGGAAGTAAAAAGCCAAAAAAGAACAAGGCGATAATGACAATTGCAAAAACCATGAGTGCAAAAAATGCTTTCAGGCCAAACAGGCCTTTATCAAAAAAGTCGTAGGAGAAATATTCATAGTGATGCATGTGAACGATAAAAAGTGTGACTGGCAGTAACGACAGAAATGTAGATGAGAGAATGAACGACAGTACCCGCCAAAAAGCTTCCTTTATCAACGCAGGTGTAAGCTTTCCGCCGTAGTCTACCAGCTGCTCTTTTAATCCTTCATTCTTCATATTTGATATATCCCTGATCTACAAATCGTTTTTTGCTTGCGAGCAATATGCGGATTATTTCTGGTATACCGAATTTAATCAAATAGAAATATGGTTGAAAAACAAAGTGCGGAGGTTGTACGATGTCGGTAGCACAGAGGTAGCACCGAGTTATTTTCAGGAAGTAGGGTAAAACGACAAGCCTTTAAAAATGGTGGCCCCAGCTGGACTCGAACCAGCGACCGATCGATTATGAGTCGAGCGCTCTAACCAACTGAGCTATGGGGCCACGTTAAACTAACCTTTCGAGTGCGGTGTTAACACATCCATGATGATCGGCACTCAGCTTGGCCATCCACGGCCTCGCGTTCATCGTTCTCGAAGTGATGTTAAATCACTTCTTGTCACTTACAGTGACCACTCTTTACCTAAGCTATGGGGCCACTTTAAACTTCTTTCGCGTTAAAGCGGCGTGCAGTATAAAAACTTTTACGTGCTTTGTCATCCGGCTTATTAGGCTAAGTGCAGTTAATTGCTGCTTTTTTAGGCTTTATGCCGGTTTAAATAATAAAGGCGCCGTCTGGCGCCTTTATCTGAGTGGTCGATGAAGCAGAAGTTTACTCGTCCAGGAAGCTTTTTAATACTTCTGAACGGGAAGGGTGGCGCAGTTTACGCAGTGCCTTGGCTTCAATTTGTCGGATCCGCTCGCGGGTTACGTCAAATTGTTTACCTACTTCTTCCAGTGTATGGTCAGTATTCATATCAATACCGAAGCGCATCCGCAGTACTTTAGCTTCGCGGGCGGTTAAACCGGCTAGCACTTCATTGGTAGCGTTTTTCAGGCTTTCCATGGTGGCAGAATCGAGCGGTGACTCACCGCCGGCATCTTCAATAAAGTCGCCTAAGTGCGAGTCTTCATCATCGCCAATCGGGGTTTCCATTGAAATAGGCTCTTTGGCGATTTTCAACACCTTACGAATTTTGTCTTCTGGCATTTGCATCCGTTCAGACAATTCTTCCGGAGTGGGCTCACGACCCATTTCCTGCAACATCTGACGCGAAATACGGTTCAGCTTGTTGATGGTTTCAATCATGTGCACCGGAATACGGATGGTGCGGGCCTGGTCGGCGATTGAACGGGTAATGGCCTGACGGATCCACCAGGTGGCGTAAGTTGAAAACTTATAACCACGACGGTATTCGAACTTGTCGACCGCTTTCATCAAACCGATATTGCCTTCCTGAATTAAATCAAGGAACTGCAAGCCACGGTTGGTATACTTTTTGGCAATAGAGATTACCAGTCGTAAGTTAGCCTCAACCATTTCTTTCTTGGCGCGACGGGCTTTCGCTTCGCCAATCGACATCCGGCGGTTGATGTCTTTAATTTTAAAGATGCTTAAGCCGGTTTCTTCTTCAACTTTTTTCAGTTTTTCAACGCTGCGAACTAAATCTTCCTGCATATCCTGCAGGCGCACCGAGTAGCCTTTACCTGCTTTAATTTCAGCATCGATCCAGGCGGTTGATGTTTCATGGCCCGTAAAGGCTTTAACGAAAGTTTTCTTCGGCATTTTGGCGTATTCAACGCAATGCTTCATTAACAGCCGTTCCTGGATCCGTACCCGGTCCATCATTTCGCGCATGTTTTTAACTAAGCGATCGAATTGCTTGGGAACCAGCCGGAAACAGCGGAATACTTCGCTGAGTTTTTCAATTTCGGTTTTGGTGGTCGCATGTTCGCGGCCATTCTTTTCGATAGAATTGCGGGTAACGTCATATTGGGCGCGTAATTCGCCAAATTTTATCCGCGCTTCTTCCGGATCCGGACCGGTGTCCGCTTCAGAATCATCGTCACTGTCATCGTCGTCGTTGTCGTCGTTGTCATCGTCCTGTTTATCTTCCGGTACGTCTGAACCGATGTGGCTGGCAATAACCGGCGCTTCATCAATTTCATTCGGGTCAATAAAGGCCGAGACAATGTCGCTTAAGCGAATTTCTTCCGCTTCAAACTTATCCCATTGTTCCAGCAGGTAGGTAATGGCTTCCGGGTATTCGGCAACCGACGTTTGCACCTGATTAATGCCGTCTTCAATCCGCTTGGCAATGTCAATTTCGCCTTCGCGGGTTAACAGCTCAACGGTACCCATTTCCCGCATGTACATCCGTACCGGGTCGGTAGTGCGGCCGAGTTCTTTATCGACACTGACTAAAGCCTGAGCGGCTTCTTCTGCGGCGTCTTCATCTGTTGAGGCATCAGCCATTATCAAGTCATCGGCATCGGGCGCGTTTTCAAACACCTGAATACCCATATCGTTGATCATTCGAATAATATCTTCGATCTGATCAGAGTCGATAATGTCTTGTGGAAGGTGATCGTTAACTTCGGCAAAAGTAAGATACCCTTGCTCTTTACCTTTAATGATCAGGAGTTTTAACTGCGACTGAGGACTTTGCTCCATAGAGACTTATCTTCCACCAATGTTGATTAATATAAAAATGCGAACTAGCGATTATAACAAACCGAAGCTTTTCTAGCCAGTCGGAGTTAGCCTGCTGGTCGCGGTTTTTTGCTTTTCAGTGCTTTTAGCAACAGCACATATTCATGTTGTTCGGCCTGGGTCAGCTGTTTTAGTTTATCTTTTCGTTCCAGAGCTTCCAGTCGTTGTTGCAGATATTGGTCTTCAATAGAGTGGAACGTATCCAGAAATTCAGCCGAAAGCTGCTCAGGTTCAATCTGGTGTTGCCAGGCTGCCAGTTTTAACAGAATGGCATGCTCTGGCAGATCCCGCCAGTATTCGAGTAATTGCGCGGTGGTAAGCCCAGGCTTATCCACTAAATGCTGCTGCACGGCCAGTAACAAACTAATGCCCGGAATATCGGCACTGGCCAGTTCCGGAGTATACGGCATAACGTTGACCAGTTCGGGAGTTTGCAGCAATAAGGCAATGGCCCGGCGCATTGGCGTCATTTTAATCGTGGCCGGGGCAGGCCGTGCTTGCGGCCGTTTGCTGGCCGGTTTTAAACGTTCGCTGGAGCGCCCCAGTAAATTATCCAGCTTTTGTTGCAGGGTTTCCTGATAAAAACTACTGGGGATTTGTTTAATCAGTTCACTGCCTTTGGCCATTAGTGCGGATTTACCGCCGTCGGTATTGGCGTCAAATTCCTGCAACAGATGTTCGAACAAATACTGGCTTAATGGCAGGGCTTTATCCAATCTTGCCATAAAAGCGGCTTTGCCTTCTTTCTGGACTAACGAATCGGGGTCTTCGCCATCGGGCAGGAATACAAAATTCAGTTCTACCCCATCTTTTAACTGTGGCAGGGCATTTTGCAGTGCCCGCCAGGCTGCATCACGACCAGCGCGGTCACCGTCGTAACAGCAAATCACTTTCGGGCTGTAACGAAACAGGGTGTGCATCTGATCTGAGGTGGTCGCGGTACCCAGGCAAGCAACGGCAAAGCGAATATCATGTTCGGCCAGTGCCACGACATCCATATAGCCCTCTACCACCAGCAGCTGTTTTAAGTGGCCCGGTTGCTGACGCACCTGATACAAACCATACAGCTCACGACCTTTATGAAACAGCCGGGTTTCCGGCGAGTTCAGGTATTTCGGCTGGCCATCGTTTAAAATACGGCCACCAAATGCAATAACCCGGCCACGCTTATCGTGGATCGGAAACATTAAGCGGTCGCGGAAAAAGTCATATTCGCGGCCGTTGTCATTGCGGTTAACCAGCTTCAACTCAATTAACTGTTCACGCACAGCTCGGGGTTTACCGGTACCGAGCTGTTTTAGCACGCCATCCCAGCCATCCGCAGCATAGCCCAGCTGAAAATCACTGATAGTTTGCGCCGACAGACCCCGCTTTTGCAGGTATTGTTGCACTGCCGGGCCATTAGTATGTTGTTGCAGTTGTTGCTGGTAATAGTCGGCTGCTTGCTGCATTAAGCTGTAGTCGTCGGCCTGAGCAGCCGGGCGGCTTGGCCCTTTGCCTTGCTCGCGCGGTACGTCCATATGCAGTTGTTTGGCCAGTTCTTCAATGGCTTCAACAAACTCCAGCTGCTCAAATTCCATCATAAAGCTAATCGCATTGCCATGGGCGCCACAACCAAAACAATGATAAAACTGTTTATCAGGGCTGACGGTAAACGACGGGCTTTTTTCGTTATGGAACGGGCAACAGGCAGAGTAGTTTTTACTACCTGCTTTTTTCAGGGGTACGCGCTGGTCAATCAGTTCTACAATGTCTGTTCTGGCGAGCAGATCATCAATAAACTGACGGGGGATTTGTCCTGCCACTGATGTCCTTTATATGCTTTCAGAAAAAGACAAACCGTGCTCAAAGAACACGGTGTGCAGATATTGGCCTGACGCCTGAGTGCGAACCTGCTGCAGGAACCGCTTAAACGCGGCTGGGCAGGTTAACGCCGGTTGACTGTAATTAGTACAGGCGGATCCGACGTGCATTCTCGCGAGAAAGCTTTTTAGCATGACGTTTTACCGCTGCAGCTTTCTTACGCTTACGAACCCAGGTAGGCTTCTCGTAAAATTCTTTTGCGCGAACATCAGCTAACACGCCAGCTTTTTCACAAGAGCGCTTAAAACGACGTAATGCTACGTCAAACGGTTCGTTTTCTTTTACTTTAACAACAGGCATTAAATTCTCACCTCGGTCAAACTTGGTTATCGGTAACCAATTACGATTAAAAATGGTGCGGCATTTTACGCAAAAACCCCTACCAATGTAAAGCGAATAAGTGATCTTAAATCAGATCTTCTGGCTCTGACACGGTGAAGCCGATACAATGCGCGCGTTAAAGGCCGGCAAGTGTACCTGAACTTTCTTGCCAGATCCTACTATTTGCTGATTTTTTAACACGATTTCTGGGAAGACGATGCGCGTACTAGGTATAGAAACATCCTGCGATGAAACTGCTATTGCTATTTATGATAGTGAACAAGGTCTGCTAAGCCATGTGCTGTACAGTCAGATCCCGTTGCATGCTGATTACGGCGGAGTTGTGCCTGAACTGGCGTCGCGCGATCATGTTAAAAAAACCTTGCCGCTAATTAAGCAGGCAATCCAGCAGGCGGGCCTCAATGCCACTGATATTGATGGCGTCGCCTACACCGCAGGTCCCGGTTTAGCCGGCGCATTGTTAGTAGGCGCCACTATTGGTCGCAGTCTGGCCTACGCCTGGCAAAAGCCGGCTTTGGCTGTGCACCATATGGAAGGCCATTTATTAGCGCCGATGCTGGAAGATAATCCGCCGCCGTTTCCTTTTTTAGCGTTGCTGGTATCCGGCGGCCACACTCAGCTGGTTGGGGTAGAGGGTATTGGTCGTTATGAGCTGTTGGGTGAGTCGATAGACGATGCGGCTGGCGAAGCCTTTGATAAAACGGCTAAGTTAATGGGCCTGGCTTATCCAGGCGGTCCGTTGCTGGCAAAGCTGGCCTTAACGGGTGACAGTAAAAAATATAAGTTTCCCCGGCCAATGACGGACCGGCCCGGGCTGGATTTTAGCTTTAGTGGTCTGAAAACTTCGGCGGCCAATGTCATTGCCAAAGAAGGCAGCAGCGAGCAGGTGCAGGCCGATATTGCAGCATCGTTTCAACAGGCGGTGGTGGATACCCTGGTGATAAAATGTGAGCGGGCGCTGGAGCAAACGGGTTATCAGCGGTTGGTCATTGCCGGTGGCGTCAGTGCCAACTTGTCGCTGCGGGAGCAGCTGGCGGTGTTATTAAAACGCCGGGGTGGTGCAGTCTATTATCCGCGTAAAGAGTTTTGCACGGATAATGGGGCAATGATTGCCTATGCAGGCTGCCAGCGTTTACAGGTCGGCCAGCAGCAAGACTTAACCATTGGCGTAACGCCACGTTGGCCCATGCAGGAATTAGCACCGGTATAATTATTCGCGAATGCGCTTAGATTTATCCCACACTTTGCTCTCTTTGCCCTGATACAGCCGGACAATATTCTGGCGATGACGGGCGATAATCAAAATACTCAGCATTAATACCGGGATGGTATATAAGGGCTTTATCCACCAGGTAAACAGCGGTGCCAGTGCGACGGTAATAATAGCGGCTAACGATGAGTAGCCACTTATTGCGACCAGTAAAATCCAGCTGGCAATTAACAGACCAGCGAGATCCAGGCCTATTGGCATCATGGCACCAAACGCGGTAGCGACAGCCTTGCCCCCTTTAAAACCAAAAAATATAGGGTAAATATGGCCTAAACAGGCGCAAATGGCGATGGCACCAAGCCAGACCGGTTCAATTTGTAAAAAGTACGAGCCCCAGACCGGAATAGTGCCTTTTAAGATATCAAACACCAACACCAGCACCGCAGGGAAGGCACCGCCGAGGCGCAACACGTTAGTAGCACCGGGGTTGCCTGAACCGTGAAAGCGGGGATCGGGCAGGCGAAAAAGCTGGCATACCAGCACTGCTGATGACACCGAGCCTAACAAATAGGCGGCAAACATCATAATAACAATCAGCAGGGTCATTTCGACGGTTCCTCAGCACCAGTTTTTACGATAAGATTGCCGCTCGCTTTACAGCAGCAGGATAAGGGCTTGGTGGCTATTTACCTATCCGACCAGCCTACCTTAAACGAAAAATAACGCAATCCGGATTTAACTGAATGGACATAGTTTTTATAAAACAGCTACAAGTCGATACCGTAATCGGGGTTTACGACTGGGAGAAATCCATTCAACAACGGTTGTTGCTAGATTTAGCCTTAACCTCTGACCAGCGCACTGCGGCTGCCAGAGACGATATTACGCTGACCCTGGATTATGCTGTTATTGCCGAAAAAGTGACGGCATTGATAACGGCTCAGCCGATTGAGTTGATTGAAACCGTAGCCGAACGCGTCGCCAGTATGTTACTGACTGAGTTTGCCACCAGCAAAGTGGAAGTCACCGTCAGTAAACCGGGCGCGGTTGCTCAGGCGCAAACAGTTGGTGTGCATATTGTCCGCACAACTTCGGGGGCCAGTGAGCCGGTAGTCACACCGCGGGAGCAAGCCTGATGGCCCGTATTTTTATCAGTATTGGTAGCAATACTGAGCGCGAGCACTATGTAAGAGCCGGTGTATTGTCATTGCAACAGTATTTTGGTCAGTTGCAATTATCCAGGGTATATGAAAGCGAAGCGGTCGGCTTTAATGGTGATGCGTTTTACAATTTGGTCGCCGTCACCGATACCGAACTAAGTATCGCTGATTGTGTGCTGGTACTTAAGAAAATTGAAGACAGCCATGGTCGGATCCGTGGCGCAGAAAAGTTTTGTGGTCGTACTCTGGATTTAGATTTACTGACCTATGATCAGGTTATTTGTCGGCAACCCATAGTGCTGCCACGCGGCGAAATTACTGAAAATGCGTTTGTATTGTGGCCGATGGCGGAGTTGGCGCCGAATGAAATTCATCCGCAAAACGGGTTAAGCTATGCCAGGCTGTGGCAGGATTATCCAAAAAACAAACAGAAAATCTGGCCAGTGCCGTTTAATTGGAGTGAAAGTAATTGAGTACAGTGGAAGTTATTATTTTAGCTATTCTGCAGGGCTTTACTGAGTTTTTACCTATTTCATCTTCAGCGCACCTTATTTTACCGTCGGCCATTCTGGGCTGGCAGGATCAGGGTATCGCTTTTGATGTGGCAGTACATGTGGGGACGTTACTGGCGGTAATTCTGTATTTCAGACATGACATAGGCCGCTTAACGGTGGGCTGGGTGCAAAGCCTTGGCGGGCAGCATAGTACCGATGGCAAACTGGCCTGGTGGGTTATTCTGGCCACTATTCCGGCGGGATTGGCTGGCTTACTGGCAGCAGACTATATTGAAACCTATTTGCGTTCGCCCTGGGTATTGGCAGCCACCACTATTATATTTGGTTTGGCATTATGGTGGGCTGATGCCACGGCGAAACAACAGCAAAGTATGGAACAGCTAAACTGGCGTCAGGCGCTGTTTATTGGTGTTGCCCAGGCTATCTCGTTAATCCCCGGCACGTCGCGTTCTGGCATCACCATGACTGCTGCCATGTTGCTCGGCTTAGATAAAGTTAGCGCTGCCCGGTTTTCTTTTTTATTATCTATTCCGATTATTATGTTAAGTGGTGGTTATCAGGCCAGTAAATTACTGGCCGAACCGACGAGCTTTGACTTAAATGCGATATTTTTGGGGATGGGCCTGGCGTTTATCAGCGCACTAATTTGTATACATTTTTTCCTAAAAATTATCAGCCGGATGGGTATGCTGCCCTTTGTAATTTACCGGCTGTTACTCGGGATAGGCCTGATTATTTTCCTGGGTTGGTTTGCCGGTTGAGTCTGTTAAACCTAACTATCCTGCCAGGCCCGCTTTGCCGTGCTTATTGCGTCTAAGCGGGCTTGTTGCAACGCAGCGCCAATGGCTGCTCCCTGAATACCCGTGGCGACAATATCGCGCACATTAACCGCATTTGCGGCGTGCGCCAGCTGCTGTAAATAACGGGCTTGCGGGTAGTCGGCCTGTTCAAACCCTGTGCGGCCACGCAAATCAGCCTGACAGCAGCACAAAATGTCCTCCAGCCGCTGTGGTTTGCGCCATAAATCAATACCATTAAAGAGCTTAAGTATCGTTGCCGGTTTTAATTCGCGTGCTTTATGCACCAGCTGATGAAATTCACATACCAGCAGCGCCAGCTCACGACATTCATTTGGTACCCGTAACCGCTGACAAAGCTGCTCAATTAATTTAAGACCGGTATATTCGTGGCCATGGTGAGAAGGTAACAGCTCGGCTTTGGTTACACCTTTGCCTAAGTCGTGTACCAAGGACGCAAACCGGATATCCAGCCGATCAGACATTGCGGCGGCCTGCCCAAGTACCAGCAGGGTATGGATCCCGGTATCAACTTCCGGATGCCACTTTGCTGGCTGCGGTACGCCCCATAGTGCTGCCAGCTCCGGCATTAACGCTTGTAGCGCACCGCATTGGTACAGCAGCTTAAAATAAGCGGCCGGGCTGTGGCTGTTTAAGGCTTTGGCGGTTTCCTGCCAAACCCGCTCAGGGCTTAATGTTTGCAATTCACCGCTGTTGCTTAGCTGGCGCAGCAACACCATCGTGTCGTCTGCTACGCTAAAGCCCAGATGGAAGTAGCGAGCATAAAAACGAGCCACCCGTAACACCCGCAGTGGATCTTCAGCAAACGCATCTGAGACATGCCGCAGAATTCTCTGGTCGATATCATGCCGGCCATTGTAGGGATCGATATAGTTGCCGCTGGTGTCTTTGGCAATTGCGTTAATGGTTAAATCACGCCGCTGTAAATCCTGCTCCAGGGTAACATCAGGGGCGGCATAGACCCTAAAGCCGGTATAGCCCTTACCATCTTTACGCTCGGTCCGCGCTAAGGCATGTTCTTCTTTGGTTACAGGGTGTAAAAATACCGGGAAGTCTTTGCCAACCTGCTGATAGCCTGCTGCCAGCATTTGCTCAGGGGTGGCGCCTACGACCACCCAGTCATGTTCATCAAAGGGATAGCCCAGCAGCTCATCCCGCACTGCACCGCCTACAAGATATCTCTGCACATGCTTTCCTGATTGCTTATTTTTTGCCATTATAGCGCCGTCAGTCGAATTTGCAGCGCTAAAAACGCAGGATGCTTTGATGTATACCGATTTTTTCGGTTTAACCAGCCCCCCCTTTTCCATTGCCCCTAATCCGGACTTTATGTATCTGGGCGCCCGGCATACCGAGGCACTGGCGCATTTGCGTTATGGTCTGGGCGATGCTGGCGGTTTTGTGCTGTTAACCGGTGAAGTTGGTACCGGTAAAACTACCGTCTCTCGTACTTTGTTGCAGGAACTGGATAGCAATACTGACGTTGCCTTTATTTTGAATCCAACCTTATCTGAATTAGAACTGTTGGCGGCAATTTGCGATGAGCTGAAAATTCGCTATAAAAAGGCCGATGCCAGTTTAAAACTGCTGGGTGATAAAATTACCCAGCGGCTGCAGAAAAATCATCAGGCGGATAAAAAAACGATTCTGATTATTGATGAAGCCCAGCATTTGCAGCCGGCAGTACTGGAGCAGTTAAGGCTGTTAACCAACCTTGAGACCAATACCAAAAAATTGCTGCAGGTTATATTAATTGGCCAGCCGGAATTACAGCAATTACTGCAACGAAATGACTTACGCCAGTTAGCGCAGCGAATAACGGCCCGCTATCATTTACTACCGCTGGATTTAAACGAAGTACAGCATTACTTAAAATACCGGCTGCAGGTCGCAGGCTGCAGCCGGCCGGTGTTCAGCCCAAAAGCAGTAACCGCGCTTTATCAGCAAAGCGGCGGTATTCCACGACTGCTCAATTTGCTGGCCGATCGGGCGATGCTGGCGGCATATAGCCAGCAGCAAGCAACGGTACAGCTGGCACAGGTGCAGCGGGCGGCCACTGAAGTATTGCCGCTGAGGCAGCAAAGTGCTGGTGCTGCCAGGCAGGCTTTACCGGGTTGGTTCTGGCCGTTCTTAACCGGCACTGGTATAGTTGTCGGGTTTTTACTGGCGATGGTGTTATTGCCAGTGCTGCGAGGTTAATTTTGTCTATTTTAATGGATGCACTGAAACAACAGGTAGAGCCACAAGCGCCGAAGACAGCGCCGCAAGCTGCTAATGGCTGGCGTAATCTGGCGTTGCTACTTGGTTTTTGTCTGGCGCTGCTGCTGGGTTTCGCCCTGGCCAGCTGGTGGCAAAACGTGAAGCCAGCTGAGTCAATAGTAATCTCTGTGCAACCTCAGCCGGTAGAACCTGAACTTGCTAGCAGTGCCAGTATAGTGGCTGCGCTGGTAAGCGCAGAACAAGAGCTTGCGTTGAACAATGCATCAGACGTGGTGGCTACACAGCAACAGCCCGAGCTGGAACAGTTGCCACCAGAGCAGCGCGTTGTCAGCGTTACCGCGCCCACAGCAGACTCCGGCCCCACGACCAGGCAGGCTGAGCCGTCAGGTATTGAACCAGCCGCATCGGCAGCGCTGCCTGAGGTAGAAGTATCAGATGAACTGCGCCAGCGCTTTGCTTCGGCCATGGCTGCAAGTGAAGCTAACTTACGACCGCCCCGGCCGGCGCTTCGCGGACCAGGCGCACCCGCTAAGGATATCAGTGAACTGGCACCGCAGTTACAGCGACAAATCCCGTCACTGCGTTTTGAAGCCCATGTCTATGCAACGCAGAGCCCTCAGCGCTGGGTTAAGGTTAATGGTAAGAGTTTACAGGAAGGACAATGGGTAACGGCGGATATCCGCTTAAAAGAAATTACTCCTCAGTTTGTGTTGCTGGAAATGGGCAGCGAGTTATTTAGTATGCCAGCGCTTACTGACTTCAACTAAATTACTTACCGACAATGTAATGATAAGTGGCTTAGTTATAAATAGTTACGCACATCCAGGCCATATTTTTTTAAATCAACGCAGCCTTCAATATGTTCTTCCTGCTGACGGGATAAATCCATAATTTTCGGAATAATGTGGTGTTGATGAACACTGTGATAAAACAATTTTACTTTGGGTTGGGTAGGCTTTTTCGGATTGTTTTCCAGTACCAGGGCTAACTTGCCGGTGGTCAGTTTTACCACGGTGCCTGGTGGATACACGCCAATACATTTAATAAACAACTGCAGTAATTCGGTATCCAGCTGCAATGGCGTCAGGCTCAGCAAATAACGCGACGCGGCTAACGGGCTTTGATTACTATTGGCCGGGTTAGTCAGTTTTTCGTACTGATTCACAATCGCCAGCATCTGACTACCTTTGGCAATCTGGTTACCTTTGATCGACGGGGAGCCACTACCATCGAGAAACGCACAGTGCTGACTGATCCAAAGCGACACCTGGCCTGCTAAGTCTTTATTGCGTTGTAGTGCCGCCAGGCTGGTGCCGATAGCAGCCGCGTCGGGTTGATGGATCAACTCTGGTTTCAGCGCTTTACCGACATCATGCAGCAACGCCGCAGTAATTAGGGTTTTACTGCGATCGATGGGCAGATTGATAAATTTAGCGTAGGCGGCAATATAAATGGCGCAATTAATACTGTGCTGCAACAAACTATCACTTTGCTCGGCAATCCGGGTTAAACATAACAAAACATCCTGATTACGACTTACCGAGTCAGATAAACCAGCACTAACCTCATGTACCATTGATAAGTCGATAGGTTGCTGATTGCGGGTTGCATCCAGTACCAGTTGTTGCACGCGCTGGCTTTGTAACAGGACTTTTTCGGCCCGCGGCCACTCGTCAGCAAATAAATGGCGTACCACAGGCGCATCGGGTTCTGCGGTGTCAGCTGATGTTTTTTCGGCGGGCGTTACGGCAGGTTGTTCTGTTACTAAAAAGCGGCTGGGGTCAACCAGTACAGTAAGCACCCCTTTGCTCTGCAATTGGGCAATAGCCTGCGGACTGCGGACCCAGCCGGCATGCTTAACGATAATATCACCGCGTTGTTCAACCACTTCAACAACATAGCTGCCAGGCTGCAGCTCAGTGACAGAGACTTTTTGATATGCCATCCAATTGCCAGCTTAAACCTATGCCAAAATAAAACGTTGATTATACGCTAAATCTCTTAACCTGACGTTAACGCGTCGACTAACAGCGGTGTTCCTGCGGTTAAGCGGGATAGTTCAGCGGTGTGTAATTTATTACACCTAAGCATAGCAAAAGTTAGCAGTTTAGTAGTTTTTGTTTGTGAACCGCTATCCGCCAGCCAGACAGGTTATTTTTAATAATGATCAGTATATAATCGGCTAATGAGTACTCTAGCCTGATAGCCATTATCATGACGTTACCGTTAAAACCGAAAAGTCTCGATCGGATAGATCTGAATATTCTGGACACCCTGCAAAAAGAAGGGCGGATTGCTAATGTGGATTTGGCAAAAAAAGTGAATTTAAGTGCCAGCCCCTGTATCGATCGGGTGAAAAGACTTGAAAAAGCCGGCTACATAGAGGGGTACGGCGCTCGGTTAAATGCCGCTATGCTGGGGTTTGGTACCACCGTGTTTATAGAAATCACGCTGGATAACACCACCAGCGCAGTATTTGACCGTTTCAAGGATGAAGTTCTGAAAGTACCGCACGTGGTCGAATGCCATATGGTAGCAGGGGGTTTTGATTATTTACTGAAACTACGGCTACCGAATATGGATGCATACCGGATTATTCTGGAGCAAATTGTGGATTTACCCGGCGTAGTAAAAAACCATACCTATGTGGTGATTGAACAGGTTAAACGGGACACCGGGCTGCCGCTGAAAGCGAACGACAGCCTCGGGTAAATAGCCGCTTTACATCCAGCGTTCACTGTCGCGCCGTTTAGGCCATAGTGCCGGAAGCACTAAACCAAAAATCAGGCCAATTAATAAAATAGCTGAACCGATAACCATCGGGTTTTGCCAGATACTGGTTTGAGTAGCTTCCAGTTGCGTCTTAAGTTGCTCGTACGAACGGTTGCCCTGAGCTAACTGCTCCAGGGCTTTCTCTCGTTCAACAATCGCGCTGTTTAGCTGGCTACTTAACTCATTTCGCTCTTGCTCTAATTGCTGGATCTGGTCGCGCTGGCTGTTAAAGCTTTCGGTCAGCGTCTCCAACTGCGTCACCAGACCCGGCGTGTAGCTGACATATTCTTTGGGTAACCAGCCGGTTTTATTGTCTTCATAGCGTATTTGCGCATAGCCGCTGTCAGTGTCTTCACTGAGGTAGGTTACCGGCTGGCCTGCATTGATAGTGCCGACAATCCGGTATTGATTGCCCGGGCCAGAGTGCAAATAAACAAACAACGCATCGCTGATAAACGCTTCTTTTTCAATACTTTCTTGCTGGGCTGCTACAGGCAGGCTGACGACCATCAATAATATTGGCAGGAAAAATATCCGGGAAACAGAGCTGCGAAATAATCTAAACATAGGTATCCTAACTAATTGTAAGCAATGATTACGCTTGAGCTGGGCTTAGCACGATACCCGGATGATAGGGAGTTGTCAGCAAATTGACAAGTGTAAAAGTTGGCTGAACAGGCCAGGGCCTGATAACAGAGGAAAGCCTGAGATGAGTATGGAGCTGGAATTAAAGTTTTTACTGGCGGTAGCCGACAGCCAAAAGCTGCCCACGCTACTGACCTCGTTTGGCACGCTGACTGAAAATGGTCCGGCGACGCTACTCAATGCATACTTTGATACGCCGGACAATTGGTTTCGCCGTCACGATATCGGGCTGCGCACCCGTCAGAAAAACGGCAGTTTTGAACAGACCATCAAACTGGCCGGGCAGCAACATGGTGCATTGCAAGCCCGGCCCGAATTTAATCTGCCCGCTACTGGAATCGTACCTCAACTGGCAGCGTTTCCGGCTGAAATCTGGCCAGAGAATACCGATTTAAATATGTTGCAACAGCAGCTTACTGAGGTTTTTCGCACCGACTTTATCCGCCAAAGTTGGCAGCTGACCGCTGATGAAACCGTGATCGATGTGGTTTTCGATAACGGAGAAGTGATGGCTGGCGACAAGTCAGAAGCCATAGCCGAACTCGAACTGGAGCTGCTCAATGGAAGCGTCAATCCGCTTTTTACCCTGGCAGAGTACCTTATTGACCAGTTACCGCTGCGCACGGGCTGGCTGAGCAAAGCCGCCCGGGGCTATCTGCTGGCTGAAAAACAACAACTGAGCCAACCAGTACCAGATCAGCAGGGATTAATCGCCAACCTGAAGGCATTGCAATGCACCGAAGCGCTGTTTTACCGAAGCTCGACCTCGTCGCCAGAGCAGCAAGGCTTTTTGGCTATGCCTGAACAAGCTGCTTATTTTTTGTTAGCCCTGAGTGAAGAGCTGACAACATTGCAATATGACAACTACAGCGCACAAGCGAAGCTGCTGGCCAGCCAGTTGCACCAAGGTGTGCTGGTGTTTGAACACGCCGCCTACAACCGACTGCTGCTGGCCCTGGCAGCATTACTGTTACAACCCGCTGTCGTAACACAGGGTGTACAGCCGTCATGACGCAGACCAATAATTACTGGCAGGAAGCGTTTGAGCAACTGCAGGGTACAAGGCTTGCCACTGGCCGTCAGCAACAACTCATAACCTTGCTAAAAGCCAGCCTGTTTTTAGGCCGAACGCTTTGCCAGCAGCCAGAATTACTGCAGCTGGTGCTGGATAAAAGCATGCTGGTGCAAGCCATCAGTCAACCCTGGCTCGATCCTCTGAGCGGCATTGAGCTGACTGATGAGGCTGCCGTATTCAGTAGTTTAAGACGATACCGGAACCGGGCACTGGCATTGTTGCTAACGGCTGATATTTATCAGTTGCAAAATACAGAACAGGGGCTGGCCCGGGTATCATCGCTGGCAGATTGTTTAATTAATAGTGCTTACCAGTGGGCGTATCAGCTGCAACAACAGCAAAATGGCACCCCCTATGATGAGCATGACAAGCCAATGCCGATGCTGATATTGGGCATGGGCAAACTGGGTGGCGCAGAGCTTAACTTCTCCTCTGATATCGACCTTATTTTTACCTACCCAGGCCATGGTGAAACGCGCGGCGGCCGCCGCGCGCTTGAGCACCAACAGTTTTTTACCAAAGTCGGCCAGAAACTGATAGCGGCGCTACATCAGGCGACAGCCGATGGATTTGTCTACCGGGTAGATATGCGGTTACGGCCCTTTGGTGACAGTGGTCCTCTGGTGCTGAGTTTTGCGGCATTAGAAGATTATTATCAGGAACAGGGCCGCGATTGGGAACGTTATGCGTTATTAAAGGCGCGGGTGCTAAACCCTGATCAGCAACATGCTGCAGAATTACAGCAACTGCTAAAGCCGTTTATTTACCGGCGATATATCGATTTTTCGGCGATTGAATCGCTACGACGGATGAAACAGCTGATTGAGCAGGAAAACCGGCGCCGTAACCGGGTAGACAACATAAAGCTGGGCGCTGGCGGTATCCGTGAAGTAGAGTTTGTGGTTCAGACGTTGCAATTAATTCGTGGCGGGCGTATACCGCAGCTGCAGCAACAAAGCTTGCTAAAAGCCCTGCAAGGGCTGGTTGAGCACGAGATGTTAACGCCGGATCAGGCAGCAGAATTAAAGACTGACTACTTATTTTTGCGCCGGGTTGAGCAGGCACTGCAGGGGATAGACGATAAGCAAACTCAAACTCTGCCAGCAGATACCAATGGCAGAGCCCAGTTACTGGCATCCCTGAATATCGCGGACTGGGATACGCTACATCAGCAGATTGCGGATGCCATGGCCAGGGTGCATCATCAGTTTAAGCTGGTTATTGATCACGAAGAAAGCCCGGAGCAGCAAGAACTTGGGGTGGGGCGTTTGTTATGGGGTAGCCAGTTACCAGCCACCGATTTGGCTGAACAGCTGGACTGGTTGGATACGGCTGCCGCTATCACGTTGATCACCGATTTACAGGCCTTTCGGCAGGATTGTCAGAAACGAAGTGTCGGCCCGCGTGGTCATGAGTTTCTCAGTAAATTAATTCCTATTTTATTACACTTAATTCAGACAGAGCAGGCTGACAGCCTGGTGCTTGGCCGGGTGCTGGGGGTCTTCCGGCAAATTATGACCCGCACCGCTTACCTTGAACTGTTGTATGAGAATCCACCAGCATTGCAGCAGCTGGTAAAATTATGCACCCAAAGCGGCTGGTTGGCTGAGCAATTGGCACGTTACCCAATGTTGCTCGATGAGCTGATTGATCCGGAGCAGTTGTATCGGGTGGCTGATAAGACAGATTATCAGGACCGCTTGCGCCAATATTTATTAAGAGTGCCTGAAGATGACTTAGAGCTGCTAATGGAAATATTACGCCAGTATAAGCAAGCTCAGCAATTGCGGATCGCTGCTGCCGATATTAGTGGTGCCCTGCCATTAATGCAGGTAAGTGACCATTTAACCTGGTTAGCCGAAGTCGTGTTAGAACAGGTCGTGGCGCTGGCCTGGCAACAAATGACAGCGCGTTACGGATTACCGGTGGGGGCCAGCGACAATGATCGCGGTTTTGCCGTGGTTGCCTACGGCAAAATGGGCGGGTTTGAGCTGGGCTATGGTTCAGATCTTGATCTGGTGTTTTTGCACCATTGTGACAGCCTGGACAGCACCAGCGGTGATAAGCCGATAGATTCGCGCCAGTTTTATCTGAAATTAGCACAGCGGGTATTGCATCTGGCAACGACACGCACCAACAGCGGGGTGCTATACGAAATTGATACCAGGCTCAGACCCTCAGGTAACTCCGGATTGCTGGCTATTCATATCGATACTTATTTTCAATATTTACAGGAGGAGGCCTGGACCTGGGAACACCAGGCGTTGGTCAGAACCCGTTTGATCATCGGCTCTGAGCGCATGGCGGCCTGTTTCCGGAAAATACGGGCTGATATTATTCAGCAACAGCGTGACCCGTTGCAATTACGTAATGATGTTACTGCAATGCGCCAAAAACTGCGCAGCCATCATGGTAGTGCCGATGATGATGTAAAATACAGTGCTGGTGGCATTGTAGACCTTGAATTTATAAGTCAGTACCTGGTGCTGGCACATGGTAAAGATTATCCGGCGCTATACCGGTACAGTGATAATATCAGGATCCTTGATGCCGCAGGTGAAGCCGGTTTACTTCGCGCGGACCAGGTTATTGCACTGCAACAGGCTTATCAGTTATTGCGTGGCTGGGGCCACCGGTTGACACTCGCACCAGCCCGGGTGCCCACTGAAAGCAGGCTGGCAGAAGCGAGGAATGCGGTGCATCAGGTATGGCAGATATTATTTCCGTAGCACCGGCTTTGGGCTTAGTCTGGCTAAGTTGCGTTCTCAGCTATTACTGATCGGCTGACAATGCTGCTTCAGATAGGGAGTAAGCCGGTTAGTGATTACTGCCGCACGCTCGTTAGGGCAAAAATAAGTGAGCACCGGTTCGGCAAAGTCCGGTGCTATCGCCTTACCAATACTATATACCGTGCCAAGCAGCGTGGTGTCGGTTTGAAAATACTGCTTTATCACGTAATCACGTGGTAGCGTCCAATACAAGGCGATACCTTCGCGCTGCGCATAATTAGTCAGTGTGGTTTTTAACGTTTCACCGACACGGAAACGACGATCAGTAACCAGCCCCTGCCAATTTGCTTCTGCCGGCAGTACTTCTCTGCCACGTTGTGCCAGATTGCGGCTTAACTGCCCGCTGGTATCGGGCAGCGTAATATGAAAGTCGCTCTGCTGGTTATTGCCAGCCTGATTGCCGCGAATTTTACTGTAAAACTCGCTTAGGCCACGGGCTGCCTGGTTCATGGTTTCTTTTTCAAAAACCAGTTCTGACTTTACAATTAAAAAATAACCGCCAACCACCAGCAACGTCAGAATCAATAAGGTGCGAACCCAGTACCACATTGTTATTGCTCCCTGCCAGCGCCAGCTGTTGCCTCTGGTTTGTATAGTGACGGATCGTCGGATTGCGGCCGGGTTTTAAAGCGGCGATGCAACCACATATATTGTTCAGGATTTTTTAACACAGCTTGCTCAACCCATTGATTAACTGTTGTTACGTCTGCTTTGTCGTCGCCGCTCGGGAAGTTAGTGAAGGCCGGTAGTACCTCGACCTGATAGCCCTGATATCCTGGTAAGCGATAAGTATAGACCGGGATCACCACACAGTTGGCCGCATTAGCAAATAGTAATGTACCGGTGGTGGTAGCTGTTTCTGCTACAGCAAAAAACGGCACAAATTCGGCGCGGTTGCGGCCATAATCCTGATCCGGCAGGTAAAAACACACCTCTTGCTGATTAAGCGCCTGAATTAATCCTTTAACGTCGCGTTTGCCTACCATATATTTGTTAGCACGATTACGGCCATGGTATTGCAGGTAATCCATTAACGAATTATTGTGCGGCCGGTAAAAACCCACACTGGGGTGGGTTAAACCAAATACCCGGCATGCTGCTTCCAGATGTAAAAAATGGGCCGCCAGCAGCAACACACCTTTTCCCTGTGCCAGTGCGGCTTCAACATGCTCGTAGCCTGAAAAGTGGGCCAGTTTCCGAACCCGCCAGTTGGGCCACCACCAGCCAATAATTGTTTCAAAAAGTGCTTTACCTGATTCGGCAAAGTTTGCTTTTAGCAACGCGTGTTGTTCAGTTGCGGGCATCTCTGGAAAACATAACGCAATATTACGGGCCGCGACTTTACGCCTGGAACTCATAAATTTATAAAGCAGGGCGCCGACGCCACTGCCCATAAGCATTAACACCCGGTAGGGTAACCAGCTTATCAGCCACATCAGGGCAACACCCAGCCACAACAGCCAGTATTGAGGAAGTAAAAAACGCCAGCTAAATTGGGGAGCATTAACCACAGTGGCTGTCTCAAAAGTAAGTAATGTGGCTATTGTAACGAAAAAAACCGGTCAGAACAGACCAAACTGGTAAGAGGTTCACCGCAAGTGCGGTGAACCCTAAGTAATATTACTCGACTAACGCCTGATTAATTGCCAGCAAATCTTGTTCAGACAAGTTACCCGCCGCTTGTTTTAGTGACAGAATAGCGATGACATAGTTGTAGCGGGCAGCAGATAAATTGCGGCGGGCTTCAAACAGGTTGCGGGTACTTTGCAACACGTCAACAATGGTGCGGGTGCCCACTTCAAAGCCAGCATCTGTGGCGTTTAAAGCACTGTCGGCAGAAATAACTGCTTGCTCCAGAGCACGGATAGTAGCGATATTGGCGTTAATATCGTTAAATGACACCCGTACCTGACGTACTGCTGTGCGGTAGCTTTGCTCTAAATCCTGACTGGCGGCGACATAGTTGGCGCGGGCTACTTCTGTTGCGGCCACAGTTGCTCCGCCACTATATAACGGTACCCGCAAATTTAAACCAATACTGTTATTATCAAATCGCGGTGGATTACTACTTTGCACCATGCCAGCAAATTTTCTATCTGCCTCACCATCCTCTGTGCCATAGCTTGCTTCGAGGTTCAGAGTGGGGTAGTGACCGGCCTTGGCATTCTCTATATCATTCTGCGCCACTTCCAATGCCAGTTTATTAGCTTTGATATTCAGATTCAGCTCTTCAGCCAAGGCGACCCAGGCATCGGCGGTAGCCGGCGATGGCAGCTGGGTATCAAACTTGTCAGTGTCTAAACTGGCCAGTTCGCTATGGTACTGGCCGGTAATTTCACGCAGCGTTTCGCGGGCCGTTTCCAGTAAGTTCTGGGCGGCAATTTCGCGGGCGACCGCACTGTCAAACTGGGCTTGTGCTTCGTGTACATCAGTAATGGCGGTTAAGCCTACCGCAAAACGTTGCTTGGTTTGCTCTAACTGGCGTTCTATGGCCCGTTTTTCTGCTTCAGCGAAACTTAAACCGTCTACTGCTTCGAGTACGTTAAAATATGCTTGCGACACCCGGACAATAAGAGCCTGAATCTCTGCATCCAGAATGGTCTGGCTTTGCATCGCCAGTTTTTCGGCGGTATTCAGATTTTTCCAGTTGGTCCAGTCAAAAATTGACTGACTCAGGCCAACTTGCGCATTCCAGCCAGTTGATTCTATTTCCAGGTTAACCAGGTCATCACCAATAAAAGCCTGACTTTCTCGCATGCTTTTACTGTATCCCGCGGTTAAATTTACCTGCGGCAGCAAGCGGGCTTTAGACACATCAATCCGCTCTCTGGCTGCATTGCGAACGGCTTCTGCTCGTAGTAGTTGCGGATCTTTCTGGGTGGCCAGCCGATAAACAGTGGTTAAATCTTCTGCTAGGGCGCTAACGCTGAATACGGTTAACGAAGACAAAATTAAAGTACTTAAAAACGATTTTTTCATAATCACCAAGTCCTGGCTTAAAGGAAACTGCACAAATGATAACCTGTTACGGTAAACTAAGTCAGGATTAAACCGTAAAGTTACCGTCAAGAGTGTAACAAAATGTGAGGGCAGACATGTCTGAAGTCAATAACGGCGATTATCCATCATTTGCCGCGCAAGATGTAGAGATAATCGATAAAAGCACGGTTTTTCAGGGTTTTTTTCAGATTGAGCGCTGTCAACTTCGCCATAAGCTTTATGCCGGTGGCTGGAGTAGCCCAATGGTGCGGGAGATATTTGAACGGGGCCATGCGGCCGCTGTGCTACCATACAATCCGCAAACCGATGAGCTGGTATTAATAGAGCAGTTTCGACCCGGTGCCATGATCGAAAACCGCAGCCCCTGGTTGCTGGAAACGATTGCCGGTATGATAGACCACAATCAGACCGGCGAGCAGACTGCCCGGCGAGAAGCATTGGAAGAGGCAGGGCTTGAGCTTGGCAAACTTTGGCCTATGCTTAGTTATTTTTCCAGCCCCGGCGGCAGCACCGAGCGGGTACAGTTGTTTCTTGGCCAGTTAACCGGGCCGGTTGTGCCGGGTATTTATGGGCTTGAGCAGGAGCATGAAGATATCAAAGTGCAGCTGTTACCACGCGTTGATGCCATGCACTTGCTGGCTGAGGGGAAGATTGACAATGCTGCTACGGTAATAGCACTGCAGTGGCTGACTTTACATTTAACCGAGGTGCGCCGCGCCTGGAGTAGTGATGCTGTTGACTAATGCGCGGCAATATCAGCCGCAGTTGCCAGACTTTCTGAGTTTATGCGAGCGAAATTATGCCCGCTTAAACCGCCTGTTACCGCCCAAATTTGCGCCGGGGTCGCAGTGGTCTATTGCCATCAGTTCGCAGCAGCACTATCAGCTTAGCGTGCTGGAATGCGGGCCCTTTACTACCCGGTTGCAAATTGAGTTGTTAAGTACATCCCAGTCAGTATCCGGGATCAGCTTGCTCAGTCCCAGTTTTGATGTCCAGCTTTACCATGATGCCCAGTTGGCCGAAGTGGTGCGGATGGCCCGCCACCGCAAGTTCGCCGCGCGCTACCCATATCCAAACCCGCAGATGATGCAGCCGGACGAAAAGCGGCAGATAAACCTGTTACTGGCAGACTGGCTGAAATTATGTGTGGCACAGGGCTATAATGCGACCACCGTGGACCTTAAGTAATGGCCGTATTGCAGTTAAAGGCCAAAGCGCAGTATCAGATCGTTCAGTTAAGCGATTGTCATTTATTGGCGGATATTGATGGCGAATATCAGGGGGTGAAATCAGGTCGGTATTTACAACAGGTTATTGCGGCCATCGTGGGCAGTCCCTGCCTGCCCGATGCCATAATCCTCAGTGGTGATTTAAGTCAGGATCACAGCCGTGCGTCGTATCAGTTACTGGCGAGGTTACTGGCACCACTGACCTGCCCGGTGCTGGTGTTACCGGGTAATCATGATGATTATGAACAGCTAAGCTGGATAACCGGACAAGCACCGCTGGTTGCTGCCAGCAGCCTGCAACTGGGCAGCTGGCAGTTGCTGCTGCTTGATACCAAAGGCGAGACGCCAGCGGGTTATTTTGATGCTGAGCGCCGCAGACAGCTGGCCAGACAATTTGCCGCCAGCAATGCTGAACACCTCTGGCTGTTCAGTCATCACCACCCTTTGCCTTTGGGTAGCGCTATCGATAAACATGGCTGGCAGGATCCAGAACCTTTCTGGCAGTTGCTGGCGACTGAGCCACGGCTAAAAGGCCTGGCGCATGGTCATTGTCATCATGCTTATGCGAAACAGCATCAACAGATTCAGCTGGTAGGTTGCCCGGCAAGTTCTGTACAATTTTGTCAGGATGATGCCTGGCAGACGCATGATAAAGGTCCGATGTATTGTCATTGGCAGTTTGCAGCCAAGGGTCAGGTAAGCTGGCAGTTTATTACAATAAGTTAGTCCCGCCGAAAACAGGAGACAGCGCTTGACGCTTTATTATTTACACGGTTTTGCCAGCTCATCGCAGTCAGTTAAAGCCGTGCAGGCCCGGCAGTTTTTCGCCAGCCATTATCCGCAGCAGTCCTTTGTTGCCCTGGATTTAGCCTATACCCCAGCGGACGCGATGGCCCAGTTAACAGCTGTAATGAACACAGCGCCGCCCCACGCTATTATTGGCAGTTCGCTCGGTGGCTTTCTGGCCACCGTGATGGCCGAGCGTTATCAGTGCCGGGCCTGTTTAATTAACCCGGCAGTGGCACCGCATCAGGTACTCTCAGAGTATCTGGGGGAATACCACCATCCGGTGCTGCAACAAAAATTTACAGTACAAGCCAGCCACATGGCGGAGCTGGAACAACTGATGCCCGTGCGGTTGCGCCAGCCAGCAAACTATTTAGTACTGTTGCAAAGCGGCGATGAAGTGTTAGATTACCGCAAAGCCGTTAGCTATTATCAGGGCGCCCGGTTGCAGGTGATTAGTGGTGGCGATCACAGTTTTCAAGGTTTTGCCGGATATTTGCCGGCGATTGCCGATTTTTGCCAGCTTAGTACCGCAAGTCACCCCCACGGCCCCATGAGCAGAAAGTAACCAGACAGTGACGAAAACTATGACAGAGCAACTGTATAACGCCGAATCGATTGAAGTATTAACCGGGCTTGAGCCAGTGCAGCGTCGTCCCGGAATGTATACCGATACAACCCGCCCGAACCACCTTGCACAAGAAGTTATTGATAACAGTGTGGATGAAGCACTGGCGGGACATGCAGATCTGGTGCAGGTAATCTTGCATGACGATCAGTCACTGGAGGTCATCGATAATGGCCGGGGCATGCCGGTTGATATTCACCCGGAAGAAGGGGTGTCAGGTGTTGAGCTTATTATGTGCCGCCTGCATGCCGGCGGTAAATTCTCCAATAAAAACTACCAGTTCTCCGGCGGTTTGCACGGGGTAGGCATTTCTGTGGTTAATGCGTTATCAAGCCGGGTAGATGTGAGTATTCGCCGTGATGGTAACGTATACGATATTGCCTTTGAACATGGCAATAAAGTCAGTGAACTGGCCATTAGCGGTACGGTGGGGAAACGTAATACCGGTACCCGGCTGCGCTTCTGGCCGACCCCAAGTTATTTTGACTCTCCAAAATTTTCGGTCAGCCGGCTGTTACATGTTTTAAAAGCCAAAGCGGTGCTGTGTCCGGGTCTAACGGTTAAATTTGATGACAAGGTAAACCAGCAACAATACAGCTGGTGTTATCAGGCAGGGATCCGCGATTACTTGGCTGAAGCTGTCCAAAACTACATTGCGTTGCCTGAGCAACCCTTTGTCGGTAATTTCAGTGGCTCGCAGGAAGCGGTGGAATGGGCCTTACTTTGGCTGCCGGAGGGCGGCGAGCTGGTGACCGAAAGTTATGTTAACTTAATTCCGACGGCCCAGGGCGGTACCCACGTTAATGGTTTACGCCAGGGCTTACTGGAAGCGCTGCGCGAGTTTTGTGAGTTTCGAACCTTATTGCCCCGCGGCATAAAACTGTCGCCGGAAGATGTCTGGGACCGCTGCAGTTATGTGCTCAGCGTCAAAATGCAGGATCCGCAATTTGCCGGTCAGACCAAAGAGCGCTTGTCTTCGCGCCAGTGCGCCGCTTTTGTCTCGGGCATTGTAAAAGATGCCTTTAGCCTGTGGTTAAACGAGCATACCGATATTGCTCTGGCGCTGGCCGATTTTTGTATCAATAACGCTCAGAAGCGATTAAAAGCGGCTAAAAAAGTTATCCGCAAAAAAGTAACCTCGGGCCCGGCCTTACCGGGTAAGTTAACCGATTGCTCCGCCCAGGATCTGAGTCAGACCGAATTATTTTTTGTTGAGGGTGATTCAGCTGGTGGCAGTGCCAAACAGGCCCGCGATAGGGAGTTTCAGGCGGTAATGCCGTTGCGCGGCAAAATACTCAACACCTGGGAGGTTGATTCCGGCCAAATTCTGGCCTCGCAAGAAGTGCATGATATTTCAGTGGCTATTGGCATCGACCCTGACAGTCAGGACTTATCGGGGCTACGCTACGGCAAAATATGTATTCTGGCCGATGCCGACTCTGATGGTTTACACATTGCCACCTTGCTCTGCGCCTTATTTATGCGTCACTTCAGCGCGCTGGTAGCTGCAGGCCACATTTATGTCGCGATGCCGCCGCTGTATCGGATTGATATTGGTAAAGACGTATATTATGCGCTGGATGAGGATGAAAAAAACGGTGTGCTGGACCGGATAGAAGCCGAGAAGAAGCGTGGCAAAGTAAATGTGCAGCGTTTCAAAGGCTTGGGCGAGATGAACCCGCTGCAGCTACGCGAAACGACGATGGACCCTAACACCCGTCGTTTAGTCCAGTTAACCATTGACGATGTTGCTCAGACCATGGAACTGATGGATATGTTACTGGCAAAAAAACGGGCGACCGATCGGCGCGACTGGCTGGAATTAAAAGGTGACCGGGCATTGATTGCCTAGCCAACAGGCGGGTTTGGCCAAACAACTGATTAAGGATGTGAAACTGTTTTGATGAAGATCTGCCACTACTTGTGCGTGCTGTTATCGCTGTGCCTGGCTTTCAGCGTACAGGCTCAGCCCATCCCGGGCTGGCTGCTGCAGCTGGATGACTTGAAACATCAGCAGCCTGAACAAAGTTTGACCATACTTAACGAACACCAGTCCGAGTTTGCCAGTCAGCCCTTGCCGGTTCAAGCTTACTGGTTGCATCAGCAAGCAGCAGTTTACAGTGCGCTGGGTCGTCATCAACAGCAACAGCAGGCCGCCCGTCAGGCGCTTGAATTACTTGCAGATACCCAGTCAGCGTTAAAAGTGGAAGTGTGGTATGAACTGGGCTATGCCCTGGAAATGCAGGTACAATTAGCTGAAGCCCTGACGCATTATCAGCAGGGCACAGCCCTGGCCACCTTGCTGGATGACGAGAAGCTGATTTTACGGGGGCAGATTAATCAGGCCGCTATTTTAAGTGAACAGAATGATGACAAGCAGGCCTTATCATTGCTTAAAACCGTGTATCAACGAGCTGAGTTGCTGCAAGACACGGAAATTCTGGCAGAGGTAAATGCCCAGCTTGGTCTGATGTATTCGTCATTGGCGTTTGAAGAAGATGCGGTGAACTTTTTGCGCCGGGCACTGGTGTTATATCAACAATTAGGCTGGGTTAAAAATGAAATCGCCGTATTGTTTAACCTGGCCCGTACCTACAGTTACCAGCAGAAATATCAGCAGGCGTTGGATCATTTTAACCAAATGCTGCAGCGCAGTTTGAGTGCCGATGACGTTGTTAATCTGTATCACGCTTATCTGGGGCTGGCGATTACCAGCGCCGAAATGAGCCGTACCGAAGCGGCACTGGGGTATATTGAGAAAGCGGAACAATATTTGCCGCGTTTGCAATCGAGCTACCATGTGCAGTCGCATCATTACGAAAAAGCACTAATATATCGAGATTTAGAGCAGACATCGCTGGCTATGCAGCAAGTGATACTGGCGGAACAGGCGGCAGAGCAGCCAGCTGAGCAAGCTGAGCACGTGATATTGGCAATTAAATTGCTGCGGGCCGAGTTACTGGCTCAGCAAGATCAATATCAGAAAGCTTACCTGGTGTTGCAAGAGTTTGTAGATGGTTTTCAGGAGTTGCGTAACAAAGAGAATGAACTGGCGCTGGAGCGGATCCGACTGGAGTTTGATAGCGAGCGACATCAGGTGCGTAGTAACCTGCTCGAAGCGGAAAACGAATTAAAAGCCCTGCGGTTGCAGCAGGTAGAGCGTAAGCGGCAGATTCAGCTGATGTGGCTGGGGATCCTTGGTTGCACCACACTGATTTTGCTTGGTATCGTTTTGTGGCAATTCAGTCGCCGTGCCAGTAAAACCAGGCGAAATAGCAACTCCGTACCTTTGTGATAGCGAATATCATAATTAAATTTGACCACGACTTAGCTAAATAATAACAGGAACCGGCATGACAGAAACGGTGTTATCCCACGACGGTGTAGAGCAGTTACCGCTGCGCCGCTTTACTGAAGAAGCCTACTTAAATTATTCGATGTACGTCATTATGGATCGGGCATTGCCCCATATTGGCGATGGCTTAAAGCCTGTACAGCGACGGATAGTGTATGCCATGTCAGAACTGGGGCTTTCGCATCTGGCTAAATATAAAAAATCAGCCCGAACGGTCGGTGATGTGCTGGGTAAGTTTCATCCGCACGGAGACAGTGCCTGTTATGAAGCCATGGTATTGATGGCGCAACCGTTTTCCTATCGTTATCCGCTGGTGGATGGTCAGGGGAACTGGGGGGCGCCGGATGATCCGAAATCCTTTGCCGCCATGCGTTACACTGAAGCTAAATTATCCCGTTTCAGCGAGGTGTTGCTATCGGAGTTGGGCTCTGGGACTACCGACTGGGCACCCAATTTCGATGGTACCCTGGAAGAGCCAAAAGTGTTGCCGGCGCGCTTGCCGCATATTTTGCTTAACGGTATTACCGGCATCGCCGTTGGCATGGCAACCGATATTCCACCGCATAATGTGCGCGAAGTGGCTAATGCCTGCGCTGCCTTACTGGACAATCCGCAAAGCTCTATTACCGATTTAATGCAGTATGTTCAGGGTCCTGATTACCCGACAGACGCGGAAATTATCAGCTCAGCCAGCGACATTGCGGCGATTTATCAAAGTGGCCGCGGCAGCATTAAAATGCGCGCGGTGTATCAGCTTGAAGATGGCGAAATAGTGCTGACCGCGCTGCCGCACCAAACTTCTGGTGCAAAAATTCTGGAACAAATTGCCGGCCAGATGCAGGCAAAAAAGTTGCCGATGGTCAGTGATCTGCGTGATGAGTCTGATCATGAAAACCCGACCCGCATTGTGATTATGCCGCGTTCAAACCGGGTGGATATCGATCAGCTGATGCAGCATTTATTTGCTACTACCGATTTAGAACGCAGTTACCGGGTTAACTTAAATATTCTGGGGCTGGATCAGCGGCCACGGGTTAAAAATTTGCTGGAAATCCTCAGCGAGTGGCTCAGTTTCCGGCGGGATACGGTTCGCCGGCGCCTGCAATATCGTTTAGACAAAGTACTTGACCGCTTACATGTGTTAGAAGGTTTATTAATCGCCTTTTTAAACATTGATGATGTTATTCGGATTATCCGCACCTTTGATGAGCCCAAACCTGAGCTGATCGCTTTTTTCGGGATTACCGAGCGCCAGGCTGAAGCCATTTTAGAGTTAAAGCTTCGTCATCTGGCAAAACTGGAAGAAATGAAGATCCGCTCCGAGCAGGATGCATTGGCCAAAGAGCGCGACAAGCTGCAAAGTATTTTAGGCTCAGAGAAAAAACTGACTAAACTTATCCGTGATGAATTGCTGGCCGATGCTGAAAAGTATGGCGACGAGCGGCGCAGCCCGCTGGTTACCCGAAGTGAAGCCAAGGCCCTGAGTGAAAAAGAGTTACTCCCTAGTGAGCCGGTTAGCGTGGTGTTATCGGAAAAAGGCTGGGTGCGCTGTGCCAAAGGCCACGATGTGGACGGTAATGCCCTGAGTTATAAAGCCGGTGATGCCTTTAAAGCGATGGCCAGCGGCCGCTCTAATCAGCAGGCAGTGTTTATCGACTCCAGTGGTCGAAGTTATGCCACTGAAGCCCACGAGTTGCCTTCAGCCCGCGGTCAGGGCGAGCCATTAAGCGGCCGCTTTACCATCGTGGCCGGTGAAACAGTTGACCATGTGCTGTTGGGCGATGAGAAACAAGCACTCTTGCTGGCCAGTGATGCCGGCTATGGTTTTGTCGCGGAATATAGTGATTTACTCAGCCGTAATAAAGCTGGTAAAGCGGTGCTCAGTTTACCGGTTGGCGCTAAGGTTCTGCCGCCACTGGTGGTCAGGCATCCCGACACTGATCTGTTGCTGTGTATTTCAAACGAAGGTCGGATGCTGGTATTTCCGGTCAGTGAGTTACCTAAGCTTAGTAAAGGCAAGGGTAATAAACTGATGTCGATACCCACTGCTCGTGCTGCCAGCCGCGAAGAGTATGTCTGTCAGTTGGCAGTAGTACCCGCCGATGGTGGGGTAACGCTGGTCGCAGGTAAGCGCAAACTTACCCTGAAAATGGCTGATTTAGCGCATTATGTAGGCGAGCGCGGCCGACGGGGTAATAAATTACCCCGTGGGTTGCAGCGTATCGATGAGGTGCAGTTGCAGCTGAGCAGTGCGCTAACCCCGACAACCAATGACGCCGGCAGTGATCCAACCAGCAGTGACAGTTAAACCCGCTATACTATGCCCCTTTTCTGCAGAAGGGGCATAAAATTGATTGCTGTAGTTCGGATCATTTTGCTGGCATTGTTTTTTATCGTCAGTACCATCGCGGGGCTACTAGTATGTCTGGTACGGCCTTTTCACCGTAATAATGTCGCGTTATTTTCACACTGGTATGGCCGCGTTTCGTGGATTTTAGGTATTAGTGTCGAGATCCGGCGCGACCCGGCGATCAAAGCGAACACGCCTTATGTATTTATTGCCAATCATCAGAATAATCTCGACCTGTTTACCCTCAGTGGCTCAGTGCTGCCAGGTACGGTGACCCTGGGCAAAAAAAGCCTGAAGTATATCCCGTTTTTTGGGCAGCTATACTGGCTTAGCGGTAATCTGATGATTGACCGCAATAATAAAGAAAAAGCCCTGAGTACCATGCTGGCGGCTGCCGAGCGGATTACCCAGCAAAACCTGTCGGTTTGGATGTTTCCGGAAGGGACCCGCAGTTATGGCCGGGGATTATTACCCTTTAAAATGGGCGCGTTTCATATTGCGCTGGAGGCGAATGTGCAAATGGTGCCGGTGTGTATGAGTACTACCCATCAGCAAATTAAGTTAAACCGCTGGAATAACGGCAAGGTGATTATCCAGATGCTGGCGCCGGTTACCCTGTCAAAAGAGGACAGTATTCGTCAGTTTGCCAAAAATACCCGCCAGTTGATGGCTGAGCAAATCCGGCTGCTTGATACTGAACTTGGCAACGACTACACTGCCAGCAAAACCCCCTTAGAAGAGTAAAAAAATGGAAAACTGGCAGGAATTTACTGAAGATACCGTTAGTGCGTTATTAGAAGATGGCAGCGATCCGGATGCCCTTTATACTGTTGAACATCATTTCTACGATAAAGACTTTAACAAGCTGGAAAAACTGGCGGTAGAGTTGTTTAAGATGGGCTATGAAGTGACCGACGCTGAAGAGGTCGAGTTCGAAGATGGCGCCAGTGCCTGGGTGTTCGATGCTATTCGTGAACAATCATTGGAAGTTGCCCCGATTGTCGCCGATGCGATGAAGCTGGAACAACTGGCGCACAAGCACGGCGTGGAATACGACGGCTGGGGCACCTACTTTGAAGGCGACGAAGAAGACTTCGAGCTGGACGACGACGAAGAGTAAGGCATTGTTTAGCAATAAAAAAACCGCTTGCAGCGGTTTTTTTATTTGTGCTTCGGGCTAGCGGATATTAACGGGTCTGATTTTGTCGTAACTGAACAAGACTTGCAGGGCAACCGCGCGCTTTAATGCGGTAAGGATAACCGGCAATGCCGCTATGGAGGCCACCGATGCACTTACGACTTTTTTGGTTTGCTTTGCTGCTTTACTCCGGGCTGGTCAGTGCCTTTACTGCTAACGTGATGGCCCCGCTGCAGGTAAATGATCGGGCTGAATTTCAACGACAGCTGGCGATAGCCAGGCAAATCGGCGTTGATGGCGTGTCAGTTGATATCTGGTGGGGGCTGGTGGAGAAAGCAGGCGATCAGCAATTTGACTGGCGCTACTATGACGCTATTTTCAGCGATATCCGGGCAGCGGAATTAAAAATCATACCAATAATGGCGTTTCATCAATGTGGTGGCAATGTCGGTGATGATTGCGATATTCCGCTGCCACCGTGGCTTTGGCAGCATTTTCGCCAGCAGGGTGTTGCCGCTGCAGATCTGCAGTATCAGAGCGAATTTGGCAACCGTTCCGTTGAAACCATAGCGCTGTGGGCCGACCAATGGATATTGCCGCAGTATCTGGAGTTTATGCAGGCGTTCGCTGCCCGGTATGCCGCTCTGGCGCCTGCTATCAGTGAGATTAATATTTCAATGGGGCCGGCCGGCGAGTTGCGCTACCCGTCTTATAACAGCCACGATGGTGGCAGAACCGCTTACCCCAGTCGTGGTGGATTTCAGGCATACTCCGCATTGGCCGTGGCCGACTTTCGTCGCGCAATGCAGCAAAAATATCAGAGCATAGCGGCACTTAATCTGGCATGGCAAACCAGTTATAACCAGTTTACGCAGCTGATGCCGCCAGTTGATGGTGATAATTTTATCAACAGTGGTGCGGCCCTGAACACTGGCTATGGCCGCGATTTTACCGGTTGGTACCAACAGGCATTGCTGGCACATGGCCAGCGAATGCTGGATACCGCGCTGACAGCTTTCAGCCAGCAACTGGCAGCCATTGAGATCGGTTTTAAAATTCCCGGTATCCACTGGAAAATGGCGGCGGCTGACGCCAGCGCGCGAAGTGCTGAACTGGCTGCGGGGCTTATCAGTACAGCAAGCCCTTTTAGCAAGGCAAACGGTTTCGGCTACAGCGATATTGTGGGGCTGGCGGCACGTTATGCCTCAGAGCCACGCGGCATTGTATTGCACTTTACTGCGCTGGAAATGGACGATTTACCAGATAACAGCAGTCAGTCGCTGGCAAAGACGCTGGTGCAGTGGCTGGGTGCTGAAGCCGCCCGCCAGCAGGTAGTGGTAAAAGGAGAAAACGCGCTGGCCGGTGGAGTAACCACCCGCCAGGGTTGGGATAATATTGAAGCGGTGTTTCGGCGTGGCCATTACCAGGGTATGACCGTATTGCGACTGGCTCAGGTTACGGATGGCGGCATCGGCCAGCGCCGTTATCAGCAGTTAATCCGCCGGATGCGCCATTAGTACGTTAAATGCGTTAGCCGCCACCGCCAAGCTGTTTGCGCAGTTTGTCTTTTAATTTATCAGCGGCCTGCTCTTTCACATCGGCCAGTTTAGCGTTCAGCATTTGCTCAATGTTACTCTCGATTGATTCGGCAGCACTGTCCTGCTGATCCAGCATCGACAGCCATTCGCTCTGGCCACCCAGTTGCTGCTGCAGTTTGCTGTCGAGTTTATTGCGTAACTCGGTTTGCAGTTCTGCAATTTTCGCTTTGGCTTCACCCAGTATCGCATCGGCCAGCAACTTATCGAGCGGTGAGCGAATACTCACTTGTGGTGCACTGATTAAGCCACTGGCGTTTAAGTTAAGCGGAATTTCTGCTTGCTGATTCAATAGTGCGGCCAGCTGCTGTACATATTTATTATCACTGGCGCCAAACTCAGCTTGCTGCAGTACTACCCTGGCTTGCTGCTCTACATTATTGTCGACCAGATTAAGCTTGCCACTGGTATTTAACGTGGCACTGGCCAGCTTAAGCAGAATATCATCACGGCCAATATCCATACTGTCGACCTGAATGCCCTGCAGCTGCCAGTTTACATTGGTGACCATTTGCTCCAGTACGGCAAAGTCACCATCCAGCTTTAACAAAGACAGCTGTGGCAGGCCAGTTACCTCGGCATTAAAGCGGGTTGCGGCATTTATAATCTGATGTTGCGCAGTAATATCCTGCAATTCTATTAATGCTTCGCCGCCCCCGATCAGCCAGTTAACCCGGGCATTTTTAATCCAGAAATCCGGATAAGGCTGGCTCGGCAGGGGCAAAATCCGGTTAGCCAGAGTGATTTCAGGCTCAACTGTTTGCCCTGCTTCAGCCGATTTTTCCGGAATATAAGGCGCTGCCAGCCGGTATACCGCCTCTAACTGGCCAATCCGCTCACCCCAGAAATCACCCAGTAAAATCTGGCTGATTGGCGCCAGGCCACCATCGCCGATATTGGCCAGATCCTGCAGTTTCTGCCAGTCACTGCTGCTGGCCTCACGTATGGCGGTTACCGCCTGTTGCAATTGCTGCCGGCTCTGGCTCAGGGTTTGCTGTACGTTTTTTAATTTTTGCTGTTCAATCCGCAGGGTATCCTGCAAATTTTTCAGCTGCGCCGCCTTGGCCGTTAAATCGGCGGCATTTTCGATTTTACTGGCGGTAAGCGCTTTAATCTCTGCCTGAATTTGCTCAAGCTTTTCTCTGTCCGGTAGCTGTGATTTTAGATCGCGCAGCACCTGCTGCTGGCTTTTGGCAAGTTGTGTTAATTCTTCACCGCGCTCGACGGTTTTTAAATCAGCCCGGGCTAGTAGCTCGTCAGCATCGGGTAAGTCAAGCCGCAGCAATTGCTGAAAATCAACTTTATCGGCAGGGTCGGCATTAGGGCCGCGAAATACTTTGCCCGGACTGCTGCGCAAAGTGCCGTAGGCTAAGCCATCAACGGATAAGTCGTTGACAACATAGTAGCCAAGTAACGCCGGCCACACTTCAAGCGCAGCCCGTGCATTGCTAAAGCTGATACTGTTATGGCTCGGGTTGGCGTTATCGGTAATCTGTAATTCACTGACATTAAGGGTAAGCGGGGCCAGGCTGACCGAGACATTGCTGATATTGACTTCGGCACCCGCTGCTTTTTCCAGGGTGTAGACCATGCCAAGCCGGATAGCGGTGCCAAGAAACAGATAAACCAGTGCCAACACGACAGCGAGCAGGGTGAGAAAAATTAACCAACCGGATTTACGGATCATTGCTCGCTCCTTAATTTAATTTTTCATACAGCTGAACCAGCTTGCTGGCTTTTAACATCTGCACCACTTTCCATTGCTGCAGTTTGCTCATCACCCGGCCACGATATTGGCTGACCAGCACGGTGCCAAGCCAGGCAACCGGCAACAATAACAGCAGGCCCAGCACAAAGGCACCCAGCACCAGGGTGTGATGCAGATGAAATAATTGCAGCGTTTCGCTTTTGGCCAGCAACTGCAACAGCGCAGGATGTTGCGCATATTGCCAGGTAAGGCTTTCCAGCGCGTCACCGAAAATAAACATCAGGCCACTGCACAGGCCCCATACCAACAGAAAGGTCGCCAGATTGACGGTGAGCAGGCACACCAGCAGCAAAATCAGCAGGGTCAGCAGGCCAAATGGCAGTAAACCGGCCAGCAACCCCAAACCAATGCCCCAGCCTATTTGCCAGGGTGAAGCTTCAGAGTTCAGTACTTTCAGAATTCGGGCAAGCAGGGTTAGCATGGGACATCCTTTATCGACACAATGGTTGCTGTTATATAAGGTAACAGCCACACCGACGTTTGTCAGCCGCCGGTGTGTAAAACAAGGATCTATCTGAAGATTTTAGCCACGCTATGATTGCAGCTGATGACGCAGCCGGCGTTGGTTAAGCTGGCGCCAGATAATTCGTAGAATTAAGCCTGCCAACAACAGGGCTGCCGCCAGTTCCAGCCAGCCGGGTAATACCGAGTGCTGGTGTTGCATTGCGCCCTGCACAGAGATATCAAAATAGGCCAGGCCCTGATCCAGCAACCAGCCAAACAGCACTGACATGACGATAACCCCGAACAAATAGGCGGCCAGCGCTCTGCTACCGAGCTCTTTATACACCACACTGATAGTAGCAATATTAGTTGCCGGACCAGCCTGCATAAACACCAGTGCCGCACCGGGCGAGATACCTACCAGCATCATCGCTGCGGCAATAGGGGTTGATGCGGTGGCACAGACATACATGGGCACTGAAATCAGCACCATTAACAACATGGTCCAGATGCTGCTGCCGTACTGCGTTAAATAATCCATCGGTACCAGGGTTTGCACCAGCGCCGCAAAGAATAAGCCCAGCAGCAGCCACAGGTAAAAGTCGCTGAGCAGTTTGCCGCTGCTGTACTCAAGGCCTTGTTTTGCCTGCTGCCACAGCGTTAATTTTGCCGCTTTGGTTTGATTAGTGGCACAGCATGACGCTTTAACCGGTTCGCTGGTTACCGCTGCGGCTTTGCCGGCACAGCAGCTTTTTGCTGTTGGCAGAGCAGGGGCTGGCGCTGGCTCTGTGACCGGGGTTGCTGGTTCACTGGCCTTACCGACTAATAAACCCGAGACAATGGCGCTTATTATCGCCGCAACCGGCCGCACTATCGCCATTACCGGCCCAAGCAACACATAGGATACAGAAATCGAGTCGACCCCGGTTTCCGGGGTGGCACTTAAAAAAGCAACGGTTGCCCCTTTGCCGGCACCGCCGCGACGTAACTGCATCGCGGCCGGGATCACGCCGCAACTGCACAGCGGCAGTGGCGCACCCAGCAAGGCACCCTTTATCACTGGTTTTATGCCATTCCCGCCCAGTTGCTGCTGCAGCCAGCTCATTGGGATCCAGACTTTCATTATTGCTGCCACCACTAACCCGACCAGCAGCCACGGGGCTGACAGTACAAACAGCTGCCAGAAATTATCGATAAAACTTAGCATTAGTTAGGCTCCTTATTATGTTGCTCACCAGCATGCTGTTCGGGTTTAACCGTGCTGCCTTGCTCCAGCGCTGTCAGAATGGAGCATTCAGTGGCACTGATGCTGCCACCACAACAGGCCTCGTCGAGCTGTTGCAGTGCCTGCTGAAACTGGCTGAGTTCCGCCAGCTGCCTGGCAATTTCCGTAAGCTTTTGTTGTACCTTGTCTTTCACATCACTGCATTGCCACTGGTTTTTGTTATCTTCAATTTGCAGCAGTTCGTTAATTTGCTGCAAACTGAAACCGACACTTTTCGCGCGCAGAATAAAAGCCAGACGCTGGCTATCCGCTTCGCTGTACAGGCGGTAGCCTGCATCAGAGCGGGCGCTTGGCCTTAACAGCTGCTGTTTTTCATAAAAGCGAATGGTATCCACACTGATGCCATGGCGTTTCACTAACTCACCAATTTTCATTCGGTACTCCGATAACACATGTTTTGAATAAACAGTATAAACCCTTGAGCTTACTCCAGAGTCAAGGGGCTGTACTCAATGTTTTGCGAACAATTGCCTGTGCTTTGAGATAAACGGTAGCAGTGAATTGGCTTAATGGGGTTACGATGAGTGCTTGCTGATATAGAAGGAAAACTGATGCGTCATTTTGTGTTACATCTTAGCTTGAGTGTGCTCCTAACTTTAACTGCCTGTTCCGGTGAAAACACGGTTATCAGCGATGATGCGTTGCCGCAACGTCAGGTTAGCCCTGCCTGGCTATCAGCTCAGGCCGCCAGCCAGGCGCTGGCTCAGGGTGAGCTTAGCAGTGAGCAACTGGTAAGCCACTATTTGCAACAAATTGACACCCATAATAAAACCGGTCATGAGTTAGCGGCTATCAGCGATATTAATTCAGATGCGCTTGCCCAGGCGCGAATGCTGGATCAGGAGCGATCTGAGGGAAAGGTGCGCTCAGCATTGCATGGTTTGCCCGTGGTGTTAAAAGCCAATATTTCAACACTGGACAGTATGCCCACTACAGCAGGGGCCCTGGCATTAAAAGGGCACCTGACCCCGGCAGATGCAGCACTGGTCAGTCAGCTACGCGCAGCCGGCGCGATTATTCTGGCAAAAGCTAATTTGTCGGAATGGGCCAATTTTCGTGGTGAAAATTCAGCCAGCGGCTGGTCTGCGCTTGGTGGCCAGGTCCGCAACCCGCACTTACTTAGCCACAGCCCTTGTGGCTCCAGCTCCGGCTCTGCCGTGGCGGTGGCTGCGGATTTCACCTTACTGGCCGTGGGCACCGAAACTGACGGCTCTATTATGTGCCCTTCGGCAATTAATGGCATTGTCGGTATAAAACCAACCCGCAGTGCAGTGTCCGGCGAGGGTATTATACCTATTGCCGCGGCACAGGACATTGCCGGGCCGATGGCCAGAACCGTTTTTGGCGCAGCACTGTTGCTGGATCAGATGCTAAGTTCCGAAGCAAAAAGCCGCTTCAACAGTCCGTTGCACGAGACCGCTTTAAAGAATACCTCGGCAAAAAAAGTGTTGCTGGTTCGCGCGTACGACGATCAGGATAAGGCACTGAAGCCAATGCTGGATAAGCTGACCGCAGAGCTTAAAAATGCAGGAATAGAAGTGATTAGTGCTACTAAGTGGCAACTGCCACCGGAATTGTACCGAGCGGAGTTAGAAGTACTGGTTTATGAATTTAAACGTGATTTAGAAGCATGGCTACAGGCATATCAGGCACCAGCAGAGCGGGACACTATTGCTGAAATAGTGGCATTCAACCGCCAGCAAGGCGAGAAGGCATTGGCTTTTTTTGGTCAGGAGTATTTAGAACAAGCCGACGCCATTGATCTGGATGCCGATAAAGCCAGCTATCAGCAAGCATTGACTGAAAGTCGTAAACTGGCTGAGGAAGCGTTAGATCAGTATTTGCGAGCACAAGGTTTTGATGCCATTATTTTGCCTTCATATGGTCCGGCCTGGCCGATTGATCATGTTAAGGGCGATGCCTTTAACTTTGGCACGTCAACGGCGGCGGCCGTAGCAGGCTATCCGTCGGTGACAATTCCGGCTGGCTTCAGCGGCATCCTGCCTTTAGGTATCAGTCTGGTTGGTTTACCCTGGTCAGAGCCTGAGTTATTAGCGCTGGCCAGCATGCTGGAACAGCAACTGGCAGCCTATCAGCAGCCGGGCTTCGTTCAGCAATTGCCAAACTGAACCAGCTTGGCAATTTTGACTTATTAGCCGCTAAGGCGTACTCTTAGCGGCAAATTGCCTCTGGCATTTTTAAGCTAAACTCACTGACTAATACGGCAGCTAATCCAAACATTATGTTAAGCAACTTATGTAACTTATGTTAAGTACTTTAGTACAACAGCAAAAGCACTGGACTATCCCGTTGATGGTCAGCTTAGCGCTGTCCTGGTGTTTGCTGCTATGTAATGGTCTGGTTAATCAGGCTTATGCTGTCGCTGACTCCCCGCAACATGCAGCCGTTGCGACAACAACGCCGCCTTGTCATGGTGTTACCAGCTTAAATGATGCCCCAGAAAACAGCTCACCGCCCCTTAGCAGCACCCACGATAATTGTTCCGGCTGCGATAGCCAGGCAACCCAGCTCGATCCATTGTCGCTGCCGGCAGTGGTATTATCAGTAAGCTGGCTGCAGGTTACTGAGCTGTGGCCCGGCACTGTCCATGCTGTGGACAACTTTGCCCTGGCGCCCCCGCCCCGACCCTCTGTTCCGCTGTATTTACGTAAAAATCTGCTGCTGATTTGATACCGGCCGTGTTACCTACGGTTATTTTCGGTATGTCTAAAGCAGAGGTTTTACTATGTTTATCCCGGTTAAAAGCAGCTTGCTGGCCAGTGTGCCAGTGTTACTTTTCGTTAGCAGTGCGGTGCTGGCCGAGCCTGCTCAGCAGCATCAGCATGATCATGCCCAACATGACCACGCCCAACATGAAAAAGCCCTGCAAAGCCCGCAGTCAGGTCAAAGCCCGCAGGCAAGTCAAAGCACGCTGCGGCAGCTGATAACGGGTGATAAACCCGCCACTGTCTATACCTGCTCAATGCACCCGCATGTCCGCTCCACTGATCCGGATGATCGCTGCCCGATTTGCGGTATGGCGCTTATTCCGGTAATCACAGATGAAGTTCCGGTAACAACTGATGAAGCAAAAAATCACTCTGACCCTTTTTTTAATGCAGCAGGTGCAGTGCAGCTAAGCCCGCGGGCTCAGGCATTGTTGCAGCCTGAGTTAACACCGGTGCGGCGACAGCAAGCGGAGCATAGTGTGGCGCTGGTAGGCAAGCTGGCTGCCGATCAGAGCCGGCTTAAAACCATCAGTGCCTGGACTTCCGGCCGGATCGACAAGTTTTATCTGGATAGCAGCGGGGTCGATGTCACGGCCGGCCAGCCAATGGTGGAGATTTTCAATCCGGACCTTATTGTTATTCAGCAGGAACTGGTGCAGGCCAAGCAGCTTGGCACAGCTAAGGGCACCAGCCTTAGCGCCGATACTACGCTGGCAGCGGCACGCAGGCGCTTGCGTTTGCTGGGGGTGCCAGCTACTCAGATTGACACTATTTTCCAAAGCGAAACATTACAAGATACGGTAACGATTAGTGCCCCGGTATCGGGCCGGGTACTGGATAAAATGGTCAATGAAGGTGCCTATGTCAGTGCCGGCCAGCCATTATTCAGCGTGCTGGCGCTGGATAAGCTCTGGCTGGAACTGGAAGCCTTTGAGCATCAGCTTGGCGCCATTTCGCCGGGCCAGACTATCAGCGTAGAACTGCTGGCCCTGCCGGGAGAAACATTCAGCAGCACAGTATTGCTGCTGGAACCCCAGGTTGCCAGCAACCAGCGCACCGTAACCGTCCGGGCCGTGCTGGATAACCCGGATGGCCGGTTGTTACCCGGTATGCTGGCCAGGGGCAGACTGCTGGACAGTCAGGATAATGTGTTGCTTATACCGGCATCAGCGGTACTGCATACCGGCAAGCGATCCTTGGTATATGTGCAGCAGGCCGGCCAGCCGGCTAGCTATGTTGGCCGCGAAGTGGTGCTGGGCCGGCGCTTTGCTGATCAGTATCAGGTGTTGGAAGGGCTGAGCGAAGGCGAGCTGGTCGTTAGTAAAGGCGCATTTCGCCTAGACAGCGAGCTGCAAATCCGCGGTCTGCCCAGTATGCTCTCTGCCGACGGTCAAAGCGGCAATCCTCATGCTGGGCATGGTCATCAGCAAATGACCAGCCAGACAGCAGTAGTGGCGCCGGTCGTGCTGGCGCAGCAAGCCAGTTTTAGTCTGACGGCCGCTCAACAAAACGCCATTCTGGAACCCTATCAGCAGTTATATCTGGCGTTAACAGAAGACGATCTGAGCAGCTGGCAGCAGGCTACTGCTGTCTTTGAGCAAGCGATTGCCACAATTAACTGGCCAGCAGCTTTGCAGCAGCAAGTAGCGCAGTTACTGACGAGCGCCGGCCACAGCGAGCATTTCAGTGATCTTGAGCAGGCCCGCGAGCAATACTATTTGCAAACGCAGGCCCTGTTAACCCTGGCAGAGCAGGGCATACTGGCTGCCGGCTGGTACCGGGCATATTGCCCGATGGCACGCGGCGGTGAGGGAGCCAGCTGGTTGCAGCAGCAATCCGCCATTTTAAACCCGTATTTTGGCCCTCAGATGCAAGGCTGTGGCGACATTGAGCAGCAGTACAGCGATGGAGGCCGTCATGTCCACTGAATCTGCAAGACAACAAACAACGTTATTCTCACAGCTGATTAGTGCCTGTCTGCGCCAGAAACTGCTGGTGCTACTGATCAGTGCTTTACTGGTCGTGGTTGGCGTTGGCTACGCGCCTTTTGGCTGGCAGACCGGCATACCGCTTAAACCGGTGGCGGTGGATGCCATTCCAAACCTGGGTGAAAATCAGCAAATTGTGTTTACCGAGTGGCCGGGGCGCTCACCCCAGGATGTCGAAGATCAGCTCAGTTACCCGCTCAGTGTCGCCCTGATGGGCGTAGCCGGGGTTAAGGATGTCCGCACCCTGTCGATGTTTGGTTTTTCCAGCATTGCCGTTATTTTTGATGACAGTGTGGAGTTTTACTGGTCACGCAGCCGCCTGCTGGAGAAACTGGCCAGTCTGCCGGCTGATACATTGCCGGCCGGGGTGCAACCCAGCCTGGGGCCCGATGCGACGGCATTAGGCCAGGTGTTCTGGTATACCTTGGAAGGCCGTGATCCATCAGGTAACACCACCTCAGGCTGGGATCTGGACGAGCTGCGCAGCATTCAGGACTGGTATTTACGCAGCGGTTTACTGGCTGCGGAAGGGATCAGTGAAGTCGCATCGATTGGTGGCTATCAGCGCGAGTATCAGATAGAGGTTGATCCGGACTTACTGCGGATTTATCAGGTTAGCCTGGCCGATGTCACTAATGCTGTGATGGCGGCAAATCTGGATGTCAGCGCCGGCAGCCGCGAGCTTAATGGTGTCGAGTACCTGCTGCGTGGTGTTGGTTTAGTCAAAAACCTTAGCGATATTGAACAGGCGGTGGTGCGTTTAGCACCAGATAATACCCCGATAACGGTAGCTGATGTGGCAAAAGTCAGTACCGGTCCGGCGCAGCGTCGCGGTGCGCTGGATGTGGCTGGAGCAGAAGCAGTGGGTGGTGTGGTAACGGTGCGCCAGGGTTATAATCCGCGCCAGGCTATTGATAATATTTATGCTAAGCTCAACCAGGTTAGCCGCGGTTTGCCTGTCAAAGCGGTTATTGACTGGCAACACAACAGCGCATCACAAGTAGCAGACTTTGCAAAGGCCAATGGCTTACCCGCCTGGGGCAGCGAAAACGGCCAATGGACTACCTTTTTACAACAACAACCGGCTGATAGCTGGCCACAGTGGCTGACCTTAAGTCAGCTGACCGTGGTGCCGTTTTATGATCGCTCTGAGCTGATTAACGAAACCCTGGGTACGCTTGAGCAGGCACTGAGCCTGCAAATTCTGATTACCATCATCGTGGTGCTGGTGCTGTTATGGCACCTGCGGGCAGTATTTGCCGTCAGTATTATGTTGCCATTAGCGGTGCTGCTGAGCTTTATCGGCATGAAACTGTTTGCGGTAGAAGCCAATATCGTGGCACTGGCGGGTATTGCCATCGCTATCGGTACCATTGTTGATATGGCAATCATTGTCAGTGAGAACCTGATCCGGCAGCGGCAGCTGCAACCTGCTCTTAGCGCTTATGCTGCAGTGCAGCGGGCGATGCAGGAGGTAGGGCCGGCAATCGTAACGGCAATCAGCACCACTATCGTCAGCTTTTTACCGGTATTCAGTATGACAGGGGCCGAAGGTAAGCTGTTTGGTCCGCTGGCGTACAGTAAAACCCTGGTATTACTGGCGGCAGCCTCGCTGGCGTTAACATTATTACCGGTAATGCTGTTTTTGCTGTTCTCACCGCGGCTGCAGCGGCTTAAGAACACCTTGCAGGGGCTAACTGGCCGCTGGCCCCGCTTAACCTTGCCGGACAATCTCAATAACCGGCTGCGGGCATTACTGTTATTAGTGTTGTTACTAACAGTCACCGGCTTGCTGGCTTATTTCTGGCAGCCGCTGGGTCCGGCTGCAGGCTTGCTGAGCAATATTCTGCTGGTTGCTACCCTGCTTGGCACAGTACTCGTGTGTTTCTGGCTGTTTTTAGTCTGCTATCTGCCGTTACTGCGACTGATTCTAAAGGTGAAGCTGCTGTTTATGCTGCTGCCGCTGTTGCTGGTATTGCACGGGCTTAGTATCTGGTTGGGTGCTGAGCGGGTATTGCCCTGGGTAGAGGCCGACAGCGCGACAGCCCAGCGTTACCCCGGCATGGGGCGGGAGTTTATGCCGGCTCTGGATGAAGGGGCGTTTTTATTAATGCCCAGCCTGATGCCGCATGCCTCCATAGCCGAAGCCCTGGCTGTGCTGCAACAGCAGGACAGGGCTATTGCTGCTATTCCTGAAGTGCGCTCGGTAGTCGGTAAAGTTGGCAGGGCCGACACCGCACTTGACCCGGCACCGCTTGGGATGATTGAAACCCTTATTCAGTACCATAGTGAGTATAAAACTGACACCGCCGGTAACCGGCAGTATTTTCGCTATGACAGTGCCGACGAGCAATTTGTCAGAGACAGTAGCGGCGAGCTTATCGCTGATGCCGAAGGCCGGCCATACCGGCAATGGCGGAATCATATTAACAGCCCGGACGATATCTGGCAGGAGATTATTCAGGCCGCACAGTTGCCCGGGGTTACGTCAGCGCCAAAATTACAACCGATCGAAACCCGTCAGCTGATGCTGCAAACCGGAATGCGCGCAGCAATGGGCATCAAACTGGCGGCACCTGACCTGGCTACCTTGGGGCAAACTGCATTACAACTTGAGCAGATACTGCGACAGGCGCCTGCTGTATTGGCAACAACAGTTAATGCCGAGCGGGTTGTCGGCCAGCCTTATCTGGAAATTCATCCGGACCGGGCTGAAATCGCCAGACATGGCCTGAGTATGCAGCAGGTGCAACAGGCCATTGCCACCGCGATTGGCGGCATGGATGCCGGCCGGATCATTGATGGCCGTGAACGTTATCCCATCCGGGTGCGTTATCTGCGCGAGCAGCGCGATACTCTGGAGCAGCTGGCTGACGTATTAGTCGACACCCCGGCTGGTTATCCGCTGCCGTTAACCCAGCTAGCGGAAATCCGCTATCAGCGCGGGCCGCAGATGATCCGCTCGGAAAATACCTTTTTAACCGCCTATGTCACTTTTGGCGGTAAGCCGGGCATGGCTGAAGTTGAGGTGGTGGATGCTGTTGCGGCTTATCTGGATCAACAGCGTAGCAGTGGTGCCTGGCAGTTGCCTGCCGGGGTCAGTTACAGCTTTGCCGGCAGTTTTGAGCAGCAGCAGCGGGCAGCAACAACCCTGCTGTGGGTGGTGCCGCTGGCACTTATCATTATTTTTATGTTGCTGTACCTGCAATTTCGGCGGGTTAGTACCACAATGATGATCTTCAGCAGTATTGCTGTCGCCTGGGCCGGCGGCTTTATTATGCTCGACTGGTTTGGGCAGAGCGGCTTTTTAAATATCAGCCTGTTTGGTACCAATTTGCGCGAGCTGTTTCAGCTGCAGCCGTATAATCTGAGTATTGCCGTCTGGGTAGGGTTTCTGGCGTTATTTGGTATCGCAGTCGATGACGGTATTGTGATGGCCAGTTACTTAAAGCAGGCCTTTACCAACAGCAAACCGGGCAGTACAGCAGAGGTGCGGGCGCTGGTGCTTTCAGCCGCAGCAAAGCGGATCCGGCCCTGTCTGATGACCTCGGCCACCACTATTCTGGCATTAATGCCGGTGTTAAGTGCCACCGGCCGCGGTGCTGATTTAATGATCCCTATGGCCATCCCGACCTTTGGCGGGATGGTATTTGTACTGCTAAGCGTATTTATGGTGCCGGTGTTGTATTGTGCGGTGGAGGAAAGGAAATTGCGGAGTAAGTAAATGCGATCGACTGAAACTTTAAGGGTAAGACTGGAACCCCGATTTGGTTGCCACAGAGTGTCTGAGCCGCAGGCGACAAATTCGTCAGGAACGAATTTGAACAGCTTCAGCTGGCCAAGGGTACTGGGCAGGACAGCCCAGTATAGTTGCTGTGGCAAGCCAAATTGGGTGTTGTAGTCGTTCCCAGTGTCGAAAGCGAAAACCGCATCACCCACGCCGACACGCCGTAAACCCTTCCATGGGGGCTCGTTTCCGCCCGTCCGGGGCTTCAACGGTCAGCTTAGGGTAATCCGGTTCTCGCTAGTTAGGTTTCGTAAACCGGTTTGAAGCCCCCTGCCAAATAGCTTCAAGTATCAAGCCAGCGCAATAAAGCCAAAAAAGGCTATTATGGCGGCGATTAAGGCATAGGGGAACTGGGTTAAGGCATGGCTCATCAGGTTACAACCTGAGCCTTGTGCCGCCAATACTGTCGAGTCACTGTAAAAGCAGGCCTGGCTGCCAAATGAGCTGGCCGAGAGCAGCGCGCCTATTACCAGTGGAATATTAGCATCCACTGCAAAGGCCAGTGGCATAACAATCGGGATCGACACGGCAAAAATACCCCAGCTGGAGCCGGTGGCAAAGGCCAGCAGCGCCATGGCTAAAAATACCAGGGCGGGCAGCATTTGCGCGCTCATATAGGGCGCCAGGTTTTCGATAATATACAGTGGTAAGCCAAGTTTATCGCAGACATCTTTAAAGATAAAAGCGGCAATAACAATACTGATCGCCGGCAGCATTGTTTTAAAGCCATTCATCATAACGTCCATCATTTCTGATAACGACATCAGTCGTTGCACGCCATAATACACAAATGAAAATACCAGGGCGGCTATCACGCCTTTTAGAATATCCGGCTCACTTAGTGACTCGCCAAGCAGCATGGTAAAGGCAATAAGTGCCAGCATCGGCATCACAAAGTTGTGCACTTTACCGTGCTTGTTGCTGGTTTCAAATTCTTCTTCAATACTGCTGACGGCATACTCATCACTGGTATGATACGGCATTTCATCAACAGCATGATTTTGCATCCGTACCCCTGCCTGGGGGCTGTCGGCTAATTCACATTCAACAGGTGTGCCCTGTTGTGTTGCCAGCTCGGCTTTTTTCATCGGCCCGATATCCGGCATCAGTTTTAACGTAACCAGCATAACCACAATAATAGCCACAATTGGGTACAGCATATAAGGAATGGCCTCAATATAAACGGCGACCCCTTTGCCCTGTTCAGCAACATTATTGTCTTCAAGCAAACCACCAAAGAATACAGCCCAGGTAGAAATAGGCACCAGCACACAAACAGGCGCTGCAGTGGAGTCGACGATATAAGCCAGTTTTTGTCTGGATACATTGAATTTGTCGGTCACCCGCTTCATTGCTTCGCCAACCGATAATGCGTTCAGATAGTCATCAACAAAAATGACGCAGCCCAGCAAAAAAGTCATAAACATCGACGAGCGGGGGCCACTGGCCTTTCTGGCGCCAAAACGGCCAAAGGCAACGGCACCGCCGGTATGGATCAGCAAACCAATCAGCGCACCAAAGCCGGCACAAACCAGAATTAACCAGCCAATGGTTTCGTCCTGCATCACATTAACGGAGATATCTGAAAAGTTAGCTAAGGCATCTAACGGATTGATCAGCAGTAAGCCAACAACAGCCCCAAGGATCAGTGCCAGAATAGGTCGTTTTAACCAGACAGCAAAGGTCAGCACAACTAATGGCGGTATTAAACTTAGTGCGGAAGGGGAAACAGCGGCCGCTTCGATGGCGGCAGCAACAGGTTCGGCAAGATTTCCTACAGTGCTATCTGCTGACATTGTGTATTCTCAAATATAAAGCTCTGTTATCAGAGACCGGTTGATAAACCGCTGCAGCAGATAAGACATCGCAACGGAACGCACTTTTATAATATTGAACTCGTTATCATTCGTTTAGACATCATGGTTTCAATTAGCCCAAAACCACGGCGCAATAATATCAAAAAAATATTTTTCCACCAGAGAATTGTCTGGCTGCGGCTAAAACCGCCGCATGCCATTGTTAATGGTCGGAGAATTGTCATGAAAATTTACACCAATAAGATTATTAAATGTTAAATGTAAGCTAAAACAGTTGGTTAAAATGTGGCCTGATTAATGCTTTATTTATAAGGAATGCGAATATTAGCGGTTATTCGTCCTTTTGTTCCAGCAAGGAGATACATATGAACAAATTAACGAAGGGTATGTTGGCAGGTGCCGCACTGCTCGTTGCGCCATTTACTCAGGCGGCAGTCATTGAGTGGTCTTATAACGTAACAACAGAATGGCTTGATGCTGAATTTAGCGCTGGTAATGGTACTCAGATTGAAAACCCCTCGCTGATTAGTTGGGGAGCAGACGGTGGTGACCATACTGATCCAACTCAAGGTTCTTTAGATTCACGCAGTGGTCTGGAAATTACTAACTCACCAGCGATGGGTAACGTGTTTACCAATAACATGATGCCTGCGCCGACAAATACCATTACTCATTTTAATAATGTACTGTCCAGTAACTTCGCTACCCTGCTCAGCGCAGAGGTAAGAACTACGCTGACGTTAACACCAGTTGATCCCGTTGGGCCTGCGGCACCAGCGTTTATGACTGATTTCTTTGTCGACTTTATTGAAACGCCAAACACCAGCCCTTGTGATTTTCCAAGTGACACTGTGTGTGACGATATCTTTGTCATTCAGTTTGGTTCGTTAAACAGCGAGTTTGAATATGATGGTGTAACGTATTTCATCAGCATTGTTGAACTGACAGGTAATTTGAATCCACTTCCTAATGCTACCTGTGCAGAAGCGGGAGTTGCTAACGGTTGTTTAGGTTTTACCACAGAAGAGAGTACTTTTACTCCGGCGCAATTTGGTTTTCTTATCACCAGCCGCCCGGTAAATGTGCCTGAGCCAGCCATGTTAGGTTTGTTCGGTCTGGGTCTGTTAGGGTTAAGAGCTTTCGGTCGTCGCCGTTCAGCTAAAAAATAAATGATGCGGTAACGTACTTCAAACTAAAAAAAACCGGAGCTTGCTCCGGTTTTTTTATGCCGAAATAAAATATTAAATTGTTGGCCTGCTTTGCGTGCTGGCAAGACTAAGGCCTTTAGCGAAGTCAGTACCTCAATCTTTTGTTACCGTTTGCCTGGCTAATGACGCTAAATTCACACATTTGAAGTGTCACGATTGTTTACATAATTAGCACGAGAAATTCAATAATTCCTTTAGAAGCATTATCTTAATTAAGTGGCACGTAAAGTGCTGTAGAGGGTTGGAAGCAAATAATAATGGTTGTTTGCTCATTTGTTCCATCATGGAGATTAATATGAACAAATTAAGTAAGGGGCTGCTGGCGGGCGCTGCATTACTGGTTGCGCCGTTTACCCAGGCTGCAGTAGTAGAGTGGTCTTACAATGTTACAACGGAATGGTTGGGTGCAACATTTAGCGGTACAAATGCTAATCAAATAGTAAATGATTCATTGATAAGCTGGGGCAGAGCAGGCGGTGATCATACTAATCCAACTCTAAGTGCTATTAATTCACGTAGTGGCATAGAAATTAGTAATTCGCCGGCAACGGGTAATGTGTTTACCAACGGTATGCTGCCAGCACCTACTAATATTATTACTCATTACAATAACACGCTTTCCAGCACTTATAGTACCTTGACCAGTACCAGTATCTTAACCACATTGGATTTGACGCCAGTGGATCCGGTTGGTCCTGCGGTTCCTCAGTTTACTACCAGTTTTCTTGTTGATTTTATTGAAACGCCAAACACCACACCGTGTAATTTCCCATCAGTGACAGTGTGTGATGACATTTTTGTTATTCAGTTTGGAGCATTGAATACTGAATTTGTTTATGGCGGCCTGACATATTTTCTGAGCATTGTGGAATTATCAGGCAATTTAACACCCTTACCTGATGCAACGTGCGCTAGAGCAAGTAAAGCCAACGGTTGTTTAGGTTTTACTACCCGAGAAAAAATGTTTACTCCTGCTCAGTTTGGTTTCTTTATCACTACCCGTCCGCTAAATGTGCCAGAGCCAGCGATGTTAGGGTTATTTGGTTTAGGTTTATTAGGTTTACGGGCCTTTGGTCGCCGCCGTTCAGTGAAAAAATAAGCGAAGCGGTGCTTTGCTGCTGAGATGATAAAAAACCGGAGCTTGCTCCGGTTTTTTTAGTGTAAAAGTTGGGATTGATGGAATATCTTAACAATAAAAAAGGCGACCAACATGTCGCCTTTTGCTATACAGCCTAACCAGCTTACAGCGCGTTGATTTCAGCTTGTTGGGCATCCAGCTTGCTAATCGCCTGCTGAAGTTCGGCCTGTTTGGCTCGCTCTTTTGCCAGCACGGCTTCAGGTGCTTTAGCCACAAAGCCCGGGTTATTTAATTTTCCACTAACCCGGCCAAGTTCCTGGTTAGTTTTTTCCAGTTGTTTGCTTATCCGGTTCAGTTCGGCTTCTTTATCAATTAATCCCGCCATCGGGATCAGTAAGTCCATATTGCCAACTAACTGAGTTGCGCTGGCCGGGGCTTTTTCATCTGTTGCTAACACCGTAACGCTTTCAAGTTTAGCCATAACCATTAAAAAGTTCTGGTTTTGCTGTAGACGGCGTTGCTCTTCGTTATTCAGATTGCGCAGCAATACGTTAAGGGGTTTGCTTGGCGCAATATTCATTTCGCCGCGTATATTGCGAATGGCGGTAATGACGGCCTTTAACCACTCTAAATCGGCCATTGCTGTGTCATCAGCCAGGCTCTCATTAAACTGGGGATAAGCCTGTAACATGATGCTGTCACCGTCAATGAGACAAAGCGGTTTGACAGATTGCCAGATAGTTTCCGTAATAAAGGGCATTATCGGGTGCATTAAACGCAATAAACTTTCCAGTACGGTAAGCAGAGTATGCAGGGTACCGCGTTGCTCTGCTTCGGTGCCTTTAAATAATACTGGCTTAGTCAGCTCTAAGTACCAATCGCAGAATTGGTTCCAGGTAAATTCGTACAATGCGGTTGCGGCTAAATCGAAACGGTAGTTGTCGATATGCTGGGTCACCTGTTTTACCGTCTGCTGGTATTGCGCCAGGATCCATTTATCGGCCAGCGACAACACCTTAGTCTCACTGCCAAAACCACAGTCTTTTTCTTCGGTATTCATCAGCACATAGCGGCTGGCATTCCAAAGCTTATTACAGAAATTGCGATAACCTTCTAAGCGTTTCATATCCCAGTTGATATCACGGCCGGTCGATGCCAGTGACGCCAGGGTAAACCGCACCGCGTCGGTGCCACTGGCGGTAATACCGTCCGGAAACTGTTGCTCGGTCTGCTTAGCTATTTTCTCAGCCAGTTTTGGCTGCATTAAATTACTGGTTCGTTTGGCCAGCAAATCGGGCAGGCTGATGCCGTCAATCATATCCAGCGGGTCAACGACGTTGCCCTTGGACTTGGACATTTTGTCGCCATTCTCATCGCGGATTAAGCCGGTCACATACACGGTTTTAAACGGTACCTGCGGCTTGCCCTCATCATCTTTGATAAAATGCATGGTCATCATGATCATCCGGGCTACCCAGAAGAAGATGATGTCAAAACCGGTTACCAGGACATCGGTCGGATGAAAGGTTTTTAAATCGTCCGTCTGCTGCGGCCAGCCCAGGGTGGAGAAAGTCCACAGTGCTGAGCTGAACCAGGTATCAAGCACGTCGTCATCCTGACGCAATACCAGATCAGGGGCCAGCTGATAGCTGCTGCGAACTTCCTGCTCGGTACGACCGACATAGACCTTGCCGTCGTTATCGTACCAGGCCGGAATGCGGTGGCCCCACCACAGCTGACGGGAGATACACCAGTCCTGAATGTCTCGCATCCAGCTGAAATACATGTTTTCGTATTGTTTTGGCACAAACTCGATCTGGCCGCTTTCCACTGCTTCCACAGCTGTTTTGGCCAGCGGTGCTACCCGCACATACCATTGATCAGTCAGTAACGGTTCAATGACCACGCCACTGCGATCGCCATAGGGCAGGGTATTGGTTAAATTGTCGACTTTTTCTAATAAACCGGCCTCATCGAAGGCCGCGACAATCGCTTTACGTGCGTCATAGCGGTCCAGTCCCTGGTATTCTTCAGGAATAGCAGCTGTTATTGCCGGGTTAAGTTCACCATTGCTGTGAAAACATTCGCCGTCACTGCGGATAGTGGCATCCTGGGTCAGAATGTTGATCATCGGCAGCTGATTACGTTTACCGACTTCGTAATCGTTAAAATCATGCGCCGGGGTAATTTTCACGCAACCGGTGCCCTTGTCTTTGTCGGCATGCTCATCACTGATAATGGGAATGCGTCGGTTAACCAAAGGCAGCATTACTTCTTTGCCAATCAGTGCCTGATAGCGCTCATCGGCCGGGTTTACAGCAACGGCAGTATCACCCAACATCGTTTCCGGCCGGGTGGTGGCGACCACCAGATAATTTTTGCCATCGATGGTTTGCGCGCCATCGGCCAGCGGATAGCGCAGATGCCACATATGGCCCTGCTGCTCTTTATTCTCGACTTCCAAGTCAGAAATAGCGGTGTGCAGCTTAGGATCCCAGTTTACCAGGCGTTTACCGCGGTAAATTAAGTCGTCCTGATACAGCCGGACAAACACTTCCTGCACCGCCTCAGATAAGCCTGCATCCATAGTAAAGCGTTCACGGTCCCAGTCGACGGAGTTGCCAAGGCGGCGCATCTGCGCGGTAATAGTGCCACCTGATTCAGCTTTCCAGTCCCAGACTTTCTCGATAAAAGCTTCCCGCCCCAGCTCGTGCCGGCCCGGTAAGCCGGCCGCAGCCAGCTGCCGCTCAACGACCATCTGGGTAGCGATACCTGCATGGTCGCTACCAACCTGCCATAAAGTATTTTTGCCGCGCATCCGCTGATAGCGGGTCATCGCATCCATAATGGTTTGCTGAAAAGCATGGCCCATATGCAGGCTGCCGGTCACATTTGGCGGTGGGATCATAATGCAGTAACTACCTGCACCAGTATCGCCGGCGGGTTTAAAATAACCTTTACTTTCCCATGCGCTGTACATGGCTTGTTCTATCTGACTGGGGTTGAATGTTTTTTCCATGAGAGTACCTGTTGTTCAGTCGGCGTTGACGGTAGCAGGGGTAATACCCGACTGACGATATTGCTTATAACGTTCCCGGGCTTGCGCTTTGGCAGCGGCCTGCGAGGGAACAAACTCGATAATGTCGGTAAACCGGCTGGCAAAGGCGGGTATTTCATTTGCCAGATTAATCAGTATCTGTCGGCTTTGTCTGGGTGGCTGCCAGCTTATTTCAACCGGCGCACCACGGGCAGGACCTTCACCAGATAAGTTATGCGGCACAAAACTATCGGCATCAAACTGCCATAGCAGCTGATCGATGAGCTCGGCATCTTGCTGGCTGGCAGTATAAACAAAAACCCGCTGGTTGGCGCGGTAAAAGTTGGCGCAAAGCTGACATGCCAAAGCAAAATGAGCTGGCGAATCGCTCAGCTCATTTTCAATTGACTGCTGGTTTTCAGCCAGCACATAAAAGGTAACCGCCATCAGTGATCCTGGTTTTGGCCAGCCCGGTTAATTAAAAACTGGGTTAACAGCGCTACTGGCCGGCCGGTAGAGCCTTTGTCTTTGCCACCGCTGCGCCAGGCAGTGCCAGCAATATCGAGGTGCGCCCAGTTATATTTGCGGGTAAAGCGCGATAAAAAGCAGGCAGCAGTAATAGTACCAGCGGCGCGGCCACCTAAGTTGCTGAAGTCAGCAAAGGGGCTTTCCAGCTGCTCCTGATAATCATCCCATAACGGCAGGCGCCAGGCGCGGTCACCACTTTGCTCTGACGCATTGAGAATTTCATGTGCCAGCGGGTTATGATTACTTAATAAGCCTGAAGCATGTTTACCTAATGCAATAACGCAAGCGCCGGTTAGGGTGGCAACATCAATAACCAGTTCCGGGTCAAAGCGCTCGGCATAGGTCAGCGCATCACACAGTACTAAGCGGCCTTCGGCATCGGTGTTTAGTACTTCTACCGTTTGGCCAGACATGGTGGTTAAAATATCGCCAGGGCGGTAAGCGTTGGCATCGGGCATATTTTCAGCGGCCGCCAGAATAGCAACCATATTGACTGGCAGTCCCAGGGCAATAACAGCATGCATAGTACCCAGCACCGAAGCGGCGCCGCACATGTCGTATTTCATTTCGTCCATGCCATCGCCCGGTTTTAAACTGATACCGCCCGAATCAAAGGTCAGGCCCTTACCAATTAATACCATAGGCGCACTATCGTTGCCGGCACCGTTATATTTAATTACTGACATTTTCGGGCCATTTACCGAGCCCCTGCCAACAGCCAGATAAGAATTCATGCCATGGCTGGCCAACTCTTCTGCACCCAGCACTTCGACGCTGATTTTATCAGATAATTCCACCAACGCCTGCGCCTGCTCGGCCAGGTAAGCCGGGGTGCAGATGTTGGGCGGCATATTGCCCACGTCTTTACATTGCTTAATACCTGCAGCAATAGCCAGACCTTGTTCTACCGCACGCTCGCCAATGGTTAAATCGCGCCGGGTTGGCACGTTAAAGACAATTTTGCGTAAGGGGCGGCGGGTTTCATCTTTTTTGCTTTTTAAGCGATCAAATACATACAGGCAGTCCTGGGTAGTTTCCACCGCATGGCGTACTTTCCAGTAGGTATCACGGCTTTTTACATGCAGTTCAGATAAAAAGCAGACCGCTTCCATCGAACCGGTTTCGTTCAGGGTGCTGATGGTTTTGGCGATGATCTGGCGGTACTGCCGCTCATCCAATTCCCGCTCTTTGCCACAACCAACCAGCAGTACCCGCTCGCTAAGCACATTAGGTACGTGATGTAACAACAACACCTGACCGGGTTTACCTTCTAAATCGCCGCGGCGTAATAAGTTGCTGATATAACCTTCGCTGATTTTATCCAGTTGCTCTGCTACTGCGGAAAGACGACGTGGCTCGTACACGCCGACAACAATACATGCGCTGCGTTGTTTTTCCGGACTTCCGCTTTTAACGCTGAACTCCATACTTACTCCTGATTCTAAGAGACTGTGCTACTATAGCCATTAACAAATAGTTGTTAACAATTTCGATTGTACTAAAGCGCCAGCTGATGACATGGCTGAATTCTACCGTGAATTGAGAAAAAAGCTCGGCTTTCCCGGTACTTTGCCTGATAATAATTGTATTAAATAACAAGTTTACTTAAAAATTGCCAGGTTTCCAGCAAAAAGACAGGTTTTAGGGGGCATTTTTGATTATTTTTCGCTATCTGATTGGGGAGGTGTTTCGTGCCCAATTGGCTGTCTTTGTTATTCTGACCAGTATTATCATCAGCCAACGCTTTGTAAAAATTCTTGCTGATGCTTCCGAAGGCGATTTGCCAGGACAATTGGTGGTCGGGATTGTCGCATTGAAATTACCGCAGCTGGCGGTGATCATTCTGCCATTAAGTGCTTTTCTGGGCATTCTGGTGGCGTATGGCCGGATATATGCTGACAGTGAAATGACCGTATTACATTCTACCGGCGTCAGCGAGTGGTATGTTACCCGCTTAACCTTATTATTATCCGTGTTTATGGCTATTTTAGCTGGTAGCGTCACCCTTTATCTAAGCCCGTGGGCGACCGAGCGTGAATATCAGTTGCTGGAAAAAGCTGATAGCAACGTGGGTTTATTCTCATTGGTGCCTGGCCGTTTTCAGCACACCGCTAATGAAAAGGCGGTAATTTTTGTTCAGGATATCAGCCGTTCAGGCAATACGTTATCCCGGGTATTTGTGGCACAAACCGAATTACATGGTGAGCAGGCACAACACGCCATTGTTTATGCCGAAACCGGTGCCGTTACTGAAGATGTGGCTACTGGCGCTCAAATGCTGGAATTGCAGCGCGGCAGGCGTTACGCTGGTGATGGCCGTTCACCGGCTTACGAAGTGACTGAGTTTGGCCGTTACCAGATCCAGTTGCGGGAGCAGCAGGTCGAGCAGCGCAGGCGCAAGCTTAGTAGTTTAAGTACACCATTATTATTGCAGGAGCAAAGCGCTGAAGCCGCAGCCGAATGGCACTGGCGGATCGCTATTCCGCTGTCTATCCCTATCCTTACTCTAATTGCTGTGCCGCTGAGCCGGGTAAACCCACGACAGGGAAAATTCGGCCGCTTACTCCCGGCGTTACTATTGTATCTGGGCTATTATGCGTTGTTAATTATTGGCCGCTCAGCTCTTGAAGACGGTAAAGTTCCGCCAGAGCTTGGACTATGGTGGTTGCATGGCGGCGCGTTATTGCTGGGACTGTTTTTGATTATGCGCAACCGATCTGGCGCTCAGCGGTTTCGTGGCTGGTTAGCGGGGCGCAGTTGATATGTTGAAAATTCTCGATTTATACATAGGCCGCACCATTCTGGCGACGTCGGCCTTAACCCTGAGTGTGTTAATTGTGTTATCCGCATTGTTCCGGTTTATAGATCAAATGCGTTCAATAGGTCGTGGCTACTATGACATGGTGCATGCGGCACTGTTTACCCTGTACAGCATGCCTGGTGATTTAGTACTGTTTTTTCCAATGGCAGCATTAATTGGCGGCTTAATTGGTATGGGCATGCTGGCCAGCAGCAGTGAGTTAGTTGTCATGCAGGCAGCCGGTATGTCCCGCTTAAATATTATCAGCTCAGTCATGAAGTCAGCTATTGTCATGGTGCTGGTGGTGATGGCCGTGGCAGAATGGGGCGCGCCGGTAAGTGACCGGGCGGCGCGTGAGCTTAGAATAAAAGCCATTTCAGATGGTAATTTATTTGCCGCCAGACAAGGTGTCTGGGCAAAGGATGGTGTCAGCTTTGTTAATATTAAAGAGGTTGACGATGTCGGTAATTTGACCGGTTTAACTATCTATAAATTTAATAACGACTTACAGCTGGACACCGTCGTCACCGCAGACAGCGCAGTGTACCGCACAGACCGTTGGCGCTTGCAGAACGTCACGGAACTTACTTTTACTGCCGACCGTGTTGTGCGAAATAATTTGCAACAGCAACAATGGCGCTCCAGTTTAAGCCCCGATAAGTTAGGGGTGGTCACGATCAAACCCGAAATGCTGTCGCTGACTGGTCTGGCACAGTATGTTGATTACCTTGAACAAAATGATCAGGAAGCCAGCCGTTATGAGCTGGCCTTTTGGCGAAAGGTACTGCAACCGTTGTCCGTTGCCGCTATGTTATTACTGGCACTTAGCTTTATTTTCGGGCCGCTGCGCAGTGTCACTATGGCAGCCAGGGTGCTGCTTGGTATTCTCACCGGCTTTGGTTTTTTTATGAGCAACGAGTTATTTGGCCCACTGGCACTGGTGTATCAGCTGCCGCCGTTAGCCGGTGCCATGTTACCTAGCCTGCTGTTTATGGGGCTGGCGCTCTATTTTATGCGCAAGAAGGTGTAGTCAGCGCTCTTTATTAAAAATGCTGCATCAGCGTGCTTGCTGATGCACATTCAGGCTTTTACTGTGCTCTTTACTAATAACCACCATCTGGCTGGCGGTAAGCTGATCCTGCAACGCCAGGCCTTTACCCCAGCGCAGCCATAACCAAAAGTTGCCTACACCAAAAAGCGCCAGCAATGCCCGGGCGAGTGCTTGCAGTGGAACCAGCGGCAAGCCATTTTGCTTTACCACCACAATACGCCAGGCCCGCATGCCAAGGGTTTGGCCGGCCTTGCACCAGAAGTAAACATAAAAACTCAGAATTACCGCCACCAGATAAGCAAAATACAGCCAGCGACGCAGCCCGGTATTCAGGTAATCAGCAATGTCACTGTAACCGCTCAGGTTTACCATTCCGCCCCAAGCCAACATTTGTACCAGCAACATGGCAATACCGGCCGCCAGCATTACCAAAGCAGCCAGTACCAGAATATCGTAGATCATTGCTGCTAAACGCCGGGCAAAACCGGCACGGGGGGCAGTGGCTAGCGCATGGGAAAGCATAGTAAAGTCCTGTCAGTAATCTGCGGCAAGTTTAACACGGCCGAATTTTTTTACGATGCCAGGCCCGGCTTTTTTCCGCATTGCTGTAATTTTGCGCAATTAAAAGCGAATTAAAACAAAGTGTCATAAAAGCACTTGCCAAGCTTTAGCAGCACCGTATAATGCAGGCGTTTACTTCAAAATATCCCTCAGTGCCTGGGTGGCGAAATCGGTAGACGCAGCGGATTCAAAATCCGCCGGGGGAAACTCCGTGTCGGTTCGAGTCCGACCCTAGGCACCAATTATCTTTCATATCACTGAACGTGATTTTCTGATTAATTAAACCAACTGTAATTATCACGCTGCTGTACCCTGCTATTAAGTGTTTTATACCAGCAATATACTTGTTGAGCGCGATAGTGTTGCTAAACGGTCTGTTCCCCTGCAGTAGAATATCCCGGGGTTTTAGCATGTCTTTATTCGATAACTTAATAATTCAATGTCCAGACTGAGCCGTTTGAACGGCCAGTCGGTTACGGCGTTAAGAGCCGATGTGGATAACCGCATTACCACCGGAGGTCAGGTTACCCGGAAAGTATTGAATGAGAGTTGGGCCGCTATGAGCAGTCAGTACCCGGATGTGCAGGTTACGGTCGGCGGCGATCAGGCTGAGCAGGAGCGGGTTAAGCCGTCAATGGCCCGGAATTTTCTGTTGTCGTTGTTTGCCGTATACGCCCTGCTGGCGCTGGTATTTTCCAGTTATAGTCAGCCTCTGGTAATTATGGCTATTATTCCGTTTGGTCTGACCGGCGCAGTGTTGGGGCATGTTATGCTCGGTTTGGATCTGACCCTGTTGTCATTGTTTGGCCTGATTGGCCTGTCCGGAGTGGTGATTAACGACAGTCTGCTGCTGATGGAGTTTATTAACCGTTTTCGCGAAGAAGGTCAGGAAATTGAACAAGCGGTGCTCAAAGCTACCCTGCAACGGTTTCGGGCCATTGTACTGACATCGTTGACAACCTTTTTAGGCGTTACCCCAATTATTCTGGAAACCAGTGTTCAGGCAAAATTCCTCAAACCCACCGCTGTTTCATTGGGCATTGGCATCTTGTTTGCCACCATTATTTTGCTGTTTTTACTGCCTGCGCTGGCGGTGTTACAGTTAAAACTTAAAGCCAGGCTGAGTAATGACAAATCTGCTCCGACGTCTGAATAATTTCTAAGGCCAATTATTTAATATGGCCTGATAACCACCAGACTGTTGCAGCTTTTCCAGCTCTTGATCAAACTGCTGCTGTAACAGTTGGTCTTTGAAAATGGCACCATAAGGTTTAGTGATAAATATGGGGTGAATGGTTAACCTTTCGCCCGGGTGATTTTTTTGCATGATGTAGGTTAACAGCCGTCGCTCACCGATAACAACGTCGGTTCTGGCATTAACCAGCAATTTTAGCTGAAGCTCGCGTTCTGCGATTTCTAAATAGTTTTCATCTTTTACCACATCCGCAAATTCCTGACCCAGTACAGAGGTAGCAAACTGATAGGCAATAATATTTTTGCCTTTTAAATCAGCCAGAGTATTAATGTTGTATTTATTATACTCAAGCGAAACGACAACATCTGCAAAGGGCAAATATGGTGTGGTTAGATAACCGTTGTCTGGCGGAAATGCCGCAGGACTGGCAACATCAAATTTTCCTTCATTAAACTCTTTGATCAGACGATTATAGGCCAGCAGATGAAACTCACTGTCATAGCCCATGTTCGTTAAAATATGCCGGATAATTTCAACATCTATGCCAGTAATACCCTTTTCTTCCTGATAAAACGCCCATGGCGGACCGATATTAACGGCCACCTTGAGCGTTGTCGGCGTTGCACACAGCTGCCAGGAAAAAGTAAATATGAACAGCAAGATCAGGCGCATTGTCAAAACCAAAAAAAGCTGATGAATTGGAAACCAGCGTAATACTGTTGTTATTTGCCCTTTAGTGTACAGGTTGAGGTCTGAAATTGCTCCCAGTATTGCCGGATTTCTGAAATCATAAGCTTATTTCACACGCACTTTATTAAGACCGTTATTGGCTCTGCCATAGTGCTTCATGATTCGGCCAGGCAAACCCGGTTGCGGCCTGTTGCTTTAGCCCGGTATAACGCTTCATCTGCAAGTTGGATCAGGCTTGCCGGAGTATCAGTGCGCCGACATTGCGCCACCCCAATACTTACCGTAAATAACGGCAGGCTGCTTTGAGCCGAGGTCTGCTGCTCCAGCGCATGCCGGATCCGCTCTGCAAGTTCACTGGCACTGACAATAGCGGTATCGGGTAAAATAACCAGAAACTCCTCGCCGCCAATTCTGCCGATAAAGTCTGTTTTTCTAAGCTGTGCATTGCAGCATTCAGCGACGGTCTTTAACGTTTGATCACCGCTCAGGTGACCGAAATTGTCGTTAATAGCTTTAAAATCGTCTAAATCTAACATCATAATAGTCAAAGGTGTTTGCTGGCGGATGGTGCGTGATATTTCAATATCAAGAATACGCATGGTTTCGCGGCGGTTAATTAGGCTGGTCAGTTCATCGGTGGTCGCCATTTTTTCCAGCTGCGCCGTGCGTTTTTTTACCTCGGTTTCTAATCGCTGATTTGATTCGGCAAGTTGCTTTTCAGCTTGGGTAAGTTCGGTAATTTTCTGCAGCATGTTGCGTTTACTTGGTAAGCTAATAATTTGCGGCATCAGATACCAAAGTAACAAGGCGGTAGCGATAGAGATAAATCCTGTTAAGGTCTTAACCATGCCATGAATATAGTAATAACCATGCCAGATATTAATGACCCCAAGTAAATGGGTGGCACCACAGAAAAAAATGAACCCGGCAAACATTAAAAACATCCAGTTAAAGCGTAAATCATCTCTTGCTTTTACCAGCCGCACCAGTCCAAAAGGGATCAGCATATAGGCGATAAACGTGAGTAAATCACCACCAACATGCAGGATCAGTAAATCGGTGCGCCACAGCAGACAATGGCCGTGTGGCATAAAATCGCCATTAAGTAGTTCCTGAATAAATTCCAATTTCTAAGCTTGTCCTTAATATTTCCATTAAGCTTAGTTGACATTAGCAGACAATGTTCTCGAAAAAGGAAAAAATGGACAGATTATGAGTTTTTCCCGCGGGCTTAATGAATTTCTTTAGCGAGCTTCAACATCTGCGCGCTTAGATGAAAGCCCTGTTGCCGTGCTAATGTCAGATTAACCCGAAACGATATCCGGTGTGGTTCAGCAATCAGGCCAAACATGGCGCCCTGACGAAATAACTCTGCACCTTCTACGACGGTAAGCCGACCAGTGGTTTGCAGTAATTGTGACCATTCTGGTTTTGAGGCGAGCTCTGCGCTTAAATATAAAACAGTGCATGTTGCTGCCTGATTAGCTGCAGTTATCAATGAAACCTGGGTCTGGGCCGGCAGAATGCTGGTGAGCGCATTAAACACCCCGGCATCTTGGGCGATGCAATAGTTTTGCTGTGCCGGTGGATTAGTTGCCCACTCACTGTACTGAACAAACCGAAATAGCAATGCCGCTTTTAATGATGCCTGCGCCGGCTGAGCCCGCACCGGCGACACAACGAAAAATAGGGTCGCCCCGATAAGTACCGCCAGCAACCTACGCATTACAGGAAATTCCAGTTAATGGATAATTCAGCGCTGCGTTCGGGTTGTTGCAGCGGCACTCCTGTTGGTAGCGGGGCGTCAACGTATGCTTTGTCGAATACATTTTTCAAACCCAGCACAATATGTAATTTAGGGTTGAGTTGCCAGGACAGCAAAATATCGTGCCGGGCATAGCCGGGCATTTGGCCGCGGGGGCTGGTTCGTGCTGATGTTGCAAACATATGCCAGTTCAGATGCAGATCGTCACGCCAGAGCGGCTGGCTGTACTGTGTTTTAAACAGATGCTCCGGCGAGTTGGTTAAACCCATTTGGTCATTTTTATAACGGGCTCGCTGGGTGCTGGCAGAAAGTTGCAGCGTAGCACCGCTTTGCCAGGTTTTCGTCGCCGTTGTTTCCAGACCGTAGGCTTCGACGGCGCGGTCATTAAAAAACTGCACTATGGCGCTTGCACCATAATTACCGGTGATCAAATTGCGCACCTGAGAATGATAAACGGTGGCACTGACAGACCAGCTATGCGCAAGCTGAGCTTGCCAGTTCGCCTCCAGCGTGTTGATTAACTCAGACTCAGGCACCGGCAGCTCATTGTATAAATTGCTGTTCTGCTCATATTCATTCGGCGCTCGAAACGCCGTACCATAACTTACTCTGACGCTTTGCTGGTTCGTCAGCTGCCATATCCAACCAAACTTAGGGCTGAACTCACGAACATTCTGTTCGGTATAGTCGTAGCGGAAACCGCTGATAAATTTATGATTATCAGTAATTTGCCAGCCATGCTGCAGATACAGCCCAATTCTGTTGTTTTTGCTGCTGACGGCAAGCACCGGAATAATATCATCAATACTGAACTGATAACTCTGATGCTGATCGTGCTGGCCATCAATCCCAAACAGTAAATGATGCGACGGTTCTGGCGTATAGCTTAAGCGTAAATCGAGGTTGGTCCATCTGCCGGTGACATCAAAGTGGTAGCGGCGTATCTCGCCGGTTGGAACAATAAAGGGCGTAAAAGTAGTAAGGTCGAAGCCATTGGTTGATAAATGGGTGTAAAGCTCAGCCTGATCGCTCAGGCTGTGGCTATGCTGCAGCGAAATAAAATAATTGCGGTTTTTTATTTTAAAAATATCGCTTCTGCTTGGGTCTGCCATCAGCGCCCCTGGCTCTTCCCGGGTACGTGACACCCCGGCCATTTGTAATTGCAGTCGGCGATAGCGGTAACTTGCAGCCAGTTTATGGTTAAGGTCGTTATTCAGCGTTTGTTGGGCAAGCACCGGCTCAGGTGCATTGATATCGGCAAAAGCAATATCGTCCTGCTGGCTGCGGCTGAGCGACACCCAGCCCTCATGGCCACTGGCATGGCGAATACCATAGGACAGTGAAAGATCAAGCTGATCGCGTTGGTTGGCAGCCAGAGCTAACTGACCTCCCTGCAGCTTATTACCTCGTTTCGTTATAACGTTTACCACGCCCAGAAACGCATTATTGCCATAAAGTGCTGAACCGCTGCCCGGGCTGTATTCCACCCGGTCAATCAGTTGCGGATCAATATAAAAATTATTACCGATCATGCCGGCATCATAAATATTATCATTGACTCTGGTGCCATCGACCAGCAGCAGGATCCGCGAATTATAGTCGCCCGGCCGGCCAATGCCGCGTGCGCTCAGATAGCCGTAGCTCGTGTCAGAGCTGACGTATAACCCCGGGAAAAAACTGAGGATCTCAATCAAATTTCTCAGGTTGAAGCGGCGTATTTCTTCATCAGTTACAATATGGGTGACTTGTGCCGATTTACCCGCACTCTGGGCATGACGTGCTGAGGTCGACACTTCAATCCGGGCCGGATCGGTTGCGGTTGGCTGTTGCAGTAACTCCTCCAGGCTTGGTACCTGTTGTGCCTGCAGTTGCATGCTGATCGCTGACAAAACTAAAGCGTTAATCAGCACTATATATCTGGTAACCATTTTTCCCCGCCCTTTTTGCCTTATACATGGCTTCATCGGCCAACTGCAGTAATGTGGCTGCACTGCTACTGTGCTGCGGACACAGTGCGACGCCAATACTTAATGTCACCGGCATCTGTGCATTTTTAACCCAGATGGGTTGATTGATCTTTTGTAGTAATCTTTTGCAAACTTGTTCGGTCAGGTTCGGTGTTACCTGTTTGGGCAGCAATAGCGCAAATTCGTCTCCCCCCAGCCGGCACAGCGTATCGTCAGCACGAATTGCTGTCTGGATCCTGCGACTGACTTCTATCAGCACCTCATCACCGGCATCATGGCCGTAATTATCATTGACGAATTTGAAGTTGTCTATATCAATAAACATCAGCGCCGACATCGTATTGCTGTTGCTACTATCCAGTACCATTTGGTTTAACAGCTCAGTAAAGCTGTGTCGATTCGGCAGCTGGGTCAGGCTGTCTTTCATTGCAAGATGTTCCAGCTCATCACCCCGGGCAGCCTGTTGTTGTAATTTGCTGCTCAGCTCTGCCTGCCAAATCTCGGCTCGCTTCAGCAATTCATTAAAGCGTTGGGTTAAGCTGCCGATTTCATCATCATTCACTACGGAGGCTCTTAATGAGAAATTGCGCTCACCAGCCACTTGTTCCGCCAGAGCCGATAATGCAATTAAAGGCGACAGCGCCTTGCGCTGCAGAGAAATCAACAGTCTGGCCGCGAACCAGTATATGACAGCCATCAACATCGAGATCATTAGCAATCCCCGCAAAAACCAGTTCATTAACTGATGCAGATTCTCGCGGACATACAGCACCCCTTCGATGTTATCCTGAACCACTACCGGCACGGTCAGGGCAATTTCCAGCCCCTGATATCGGCGCACTGGTTCGACAGATGCCGGCATTTGCTGCCAGTGCAGCGTTGGCACATCTGCTAAATTAGCGAAGAGTTCACCATCGGCATTGTAAAGCGCCACGCCACTAAGATCGCGGTTTTTGGCAAGCACTTCCAATTCATACTCAGCGGCAGCGGGGTCGTTAAATACCAGCATGGCCGAAACGTTACTGGCCAGCTGAATAGCGGCCAGTTCTGCGGCACTGCCCTGGCGCTCACGGGCGGTCAGCCACAGCATTATTGCAATCAGGGCGAAGGTAACAAGCATACTGCCCAGCAAAACAGTCAGGTTTTGCCGGGTCAGTTTCCGTACCAGTGAGTGGCGGGGTTTAGTCGGGCTCAACAAAGCCTGTTTGCTCTTCATTGTGGAATTTATACTACATTAAGTCATATAAAGCAGTATCAGTTCAACTTATTATAGGTGACATCAGGCGTTTGCAAACACCGATAGTAAATTTACCCTAAACATGATGCCGTCCTTCCCGGATCTCTTCCAGCAACTTTTTATTAAATGCCGGCAGGTCATCAGGGTTACGGCTGGTTACCAGACCATTATCTACCACCACCGCTTCATCTACCCAACTGGCTCCGGCATTTTTTAGATCGGTACTTATACTGCCATAAGAGGTAACCTTACGGCCTTTTAATACGCCGGCTTCTGCCAGTAACCAGGGGCCATGGCATATCGCGGCTACCGGTTTATTCGCGCTGTCACTGAAAAAGCCCTGGATAAACTTAATGGCACTGACATCCTGGCGTAAGGTGTCGGGGTTAATCAGACCACCTGGTAATACCAAAGCGTCATAATATTCTGCTTTTACGTCATCCAGGGTTTTATCAACTGTGACTTCGTCGGCCCAGTTTTTACCTGACCAGCCTGTGATCTCGCCACTGCGTTGCGAGACAATATCGACGTCCGCTCCGGCGTTAAGAAGGGCATTACGGGGTGAGGTTAATTCACTTTGTTCAAAGCCATTGGTCGCTAAAATGGCTACTTTTTTACCTAAAAGGGGTTTTGGTTCGCTCATAATCGGTCTCCTTTGACACTAAGCAGCGAGGCTGCAGTTAATCCAACAGTTACAACAATGCTGTAAAACTTCTACTTCGCAGCGGTAAAACTTACCTGTGGTGTTTTTGAAGCTGGTGTTTAGATATCTTCTAACCGGTTTGCGCCTTGCATCATTTGCTGTGCTTGTTGTTTTTGTAAATCGAGAACTTCCGCCAAAAGTTCTTTAATTTCTGATTTCTGACTGCGGTCGTACAGATTTTCATAAAGCAGAATGATGGTTTGATGCTGTTGCTCAACTTCGGTGATAATGGCATTGGTATCCATGGTATTAAAAGCATCATCACAAGCAGCTTCTGCCATCAGTGGATGCTTATCAATATGTTCTGTACACCAGGTATTTAAAGCTTTGTCTTCGCCAACCTCTTTAAAAGCGCGGATCCGGGTTGCCAGATCCATTTCTTTATCTGCAAGGTAGTTCAACAGCATCTGCGGACGTTTGTTTTGTTGCTGCTCAGCGGATTTGCTAAAACAGTTTGATAAGTGTTGGTAATAGCCAGCTGTCCAGTCGAGTAAACCGCGAATTGAATCCACTTTCATAATTTCTCCTCGTTAAAAAGCCGGCAATACTGCTGCCAGATGGTTTAATTAAAATGGTAAATGCCAGAACTATGCAAGGATGAGACCAGTGGTCAGCGAAGCGCAACGCTGAACTAGATGGCCGCGAAGTGAGACAAACGGGAATGCAGGTAATTTCGGCATAAAATTGCTTCGGCATAATCACCGGGAATGTCAGCGGGCTCCTGAGTCGTGTGGTAAATAGCAAAACCGGCTTTCTGATACGTAGCTAGCGCTGCCGGATGATCAGCCGAACAGGTATGCACCCAGACAGGCATCTTGTTAGCTGTGTTAGGCATGCTACGACTAAGCCATTGCTGGGCCAATGCAACGGCTGCTTGTGCCAGTTTAGGCCCCAGACCTTTACCCGTAAAAGCAGGCAGCAAACCAAAAAACTTTAGTTCAACGCTAGGGCCCTTTTCCAGATGAACAGTGACAGGGTGATAATTTAGCTCAACAAAGCCGGCGATAGTGCCCGCCTGATACAGCACCCAGGTACGAACGGAGTCTTTGTTTAAATAATCAAGCCATTGCTGATAATCCCAGCTAAGCCGGCTAAACCAGTGCCAGTGGTTACCAACCGCGGTGAATAAAAACTGGCTAAGTTCAGGACTGGGAACCGTTGCTTCCATTAACAGGCAGTCTGCCGGCAAGTGTGGCATTGGGAGTGTTGGACCCTGGTAATGCAAATACCATGTGGTAATCAGCTTATCAGACATAATAATTAATCGCCGTTAGATGAACACTGGCCATGCTAACAAAGCGCAATAAATTGGTAAATGTCATGCAGTCTGATAAAGGGTAGTACCGGGTTACAGATTCAGGGTAAGGTGTGAGTTATGCGACAGCTTATTTGGAGTTAGTAAATGAAGGCATTACTGTTTTTGAGTTTGCTCTGCTGTGTATATAGCGTCAATGTGTTTGGCCAGCTACCTGCACAACCGGTTTCTGTGCAGCAGCCAGAGATGTTGCAACTGGTGGCTACCGATGCGCAGCTTGAAATACTGGCAGAAGGTTTTCGTTGGTCTGAGGGGCCAGTGGTTGAACCAGACACAGGTGATGTATTATTCTCCGATGTGCCGGAAAATAAAGTGTATCGCTGGAACATACAAGACGGGTTAACCGTTTATCTGGCGCCATCAGGCTATACCGGCCTATATCCCGAAGATAACCCTGGCCAGGGGGCCAATGGTCTTATTGTAAACAATAAGCAGCAGTTGGTGCTGGCGCAACATGGCGACCGGCGCTTAGCGGTATTAACGGCCATAAAAGACGGCCGGCCACAGTACCAAACGTTGGTAAATCATTATCAGGGTAAGTTGCTGAACAGTCCGAATGATCTGGTGCAACACAGTAGCGGGGCCTACTATTTTACCGACCCACCTTACGGCTTAAAAGGCGGCGACAACGCCAGTCAGAAATCCCTGACGGCAAATGCCGTTTACCGCTTGGCTGTTGACGGCACATTAACAGCGGAGGTAACACACCTGAGCCGACCAAACGGCCTGGCATTTTCCCCCGATGAGAAATGGCTTTATGTCGCCAACTCTGAACAGAGCGCCGCCCAGTGGTGGCGCTATGCTGTTGCGCCTGATGGCAGCCTGGGGCCAGGCAAACTATTTTTTGATGCCACCAGTTACACCAACAGTAGCAGAGGCTTACCCGATGGCTTAAAAGTATTGCCATCAGGCCATTTGCTGGCAACCGGGCCAGGCGGGGTATGGGTTTTTACTGCAAAGGGTGAACATTTAGGAACTATCAAAACAGGGGTGGCTGCAGCGAATGTTGCTCTGTCACCGGGTAATCGCTATTTGTATATTACTGCAACTAACTATTTGCTGCGGATTGCCCTGATTGTGGATTGATGTAAGGCAAAAGAAAAAGCAAAGCCAGATAAGTCGGTTTTTGCCACTGCATGTTCAATAATTCATGATCAACTCAGCAAAGCGGCATATCTACTGTGGAATATGCACTAGTATTAACAGAATATGGCAGAAATCATAGGCGGCAGGCCGTTGCCAATGATGTTGTGATGGCCAGGCGGTTTTTTGTACTAATTTGTTGATGTTCATCAAAACCATCAGGCCTTTTAGCCAGTATTATACTTAATACATAATGCAGGAGAGTGAGTTATGAGCAACTTCAACCGTCGAACCTTTTTTAAAGTGTCTGCAGGTACCGTTATTGGCCTGACTGCAGGTGGCATAAGTTTAAGCGCGCTGGCCGCGGAACAACTGAAATTGGATGATCCCTTGGCAGCAGCCATGCGCTATACCCATAAGTCAGAAGTGGCGGGCCAGAAGTGCAGCAATTGCAATCTGGTCCAGGGTGAAGCTGGTCAGGAATGGCGGCCCTGTGCTATTTTCCCTGGCAAGCTGGTGGCCAGTGAGGGCTGGTGCGCGGCTTGGGTTAAAAAAATCGCGGCGTAACCTATGCAATAATAAAAAACGGCCGGCGCCGTTTTTTTTCGTTCAGGATCACGCTGTTTAAGGCAGTTTTAAATGTCTGCCGCCGTCAAGTGGCAGTATCCTGCCGGTGATATAGTTACTGTGTAGTAAATATAAAATAGTCTGCAATACTTCATCTGGCCCCGGTGCTACGGCCATTAGTGATTTTGCCAGTGCTTGCTGGCGATAAACGGCATCGTCATTTTCGTTAAACATTACTAATGCTGGTGCGATGGCATTTACTTTAACTTTCGGCGCTAACTGTCGCGCCAGCGACAATGTCAGATTTTCAAGCGCAGCTTTTGATGCAGCATAAGCCTGATGTTTGCTGCTGCCAACGCTAGCCACAAAATCAGTTAAGTGAATAATATCGGCGCCGTCGGTACTGGCAAGTAATTTAGGCAGTAAAGCGCGGTTCAGTAAATAGGGCGCCCGGGCGTGAATATGCTGCATCGCATCAAATACTGCAGCATCTTGTTGTAACTGCGCTGACATTGTTTGGCTATCGCTGGCGTACTGCCGGGGCAAGTCCGCTTGCCAGCTGGACGCATTATGGATAATTGCCCGGATGGCCGGGTAATTCTGTAAAGCTGCAATGAAGGTGGCCATACTTTCAAGCTGGTTAAAGTCAGCAGCGATACAATGGGCACCCGCTTGCTGCAATGCAGCAATACCAGCAGTCATTTTACGGTAACTTACCAGTAACTGATAACCCTGTTGTTGTAATGCAGCGGCACAATGTAAGCCAACCCGCTGGCCCGCTCCGGTAATAACAATAAGGCCTTTAGCTGAGTGAGATTTTTGCATAAGTGAGGCTTTGTTATAAGATAAAGCAGACTATACGCAACAGAGGCTGATCAGGTTTTATTTTCTGGTTTCATTCATGATTTCTGCACTGACATAGCCCAGAAAGTCAGATTCAGGCAAAGGCCTGGCCCAGTAAAAACCCTGCCCCTCGTCACAACCCAGCAAGGCCAGTTGCGCCGCAGTAGCACTGTTTTCAATACCTTCGGCCACCGTTTTCAGGCCCAGGCTCTTACTCATCTGAATAATCGCCCGTACCAGTGGCTCATCCCGCTCGGATAAGCAGAGTGACAAGATAAAGGATTTATCAATTTTCAGCCTACTGGCATTAAAGCGGCGTAAATAGCCCAGGTTTGAGTAACCTGTCCCAAAGTCATCGATGGAGAACCGAAGACCTAACTGGTGCAACGCTGCCAGTTGCCGGGCAATATTGTCGCCTTCACCAATCAGCAATGACTCGGTTAACTCCATTTCCAAAGCATGTGCCGGTAAGGCGGCAGCACTCAGTGCTTGCTGCACCTGCTGCTCCAGCTTGCCGTCACGAAACTGGACATAAGATAAATTAACCGCGATGGTAAGGTTGCTGTAGCCTTGCTGATGCCAGCGACTGCAAGCAAGGCAGGCTTGCTGCAATACCCATTCGCCAATTTCAACTATTAAACCGCTACTTTCCGCCAGCGGAATAAACTCGTCCGGGGTAATCATGCTGCCATCGGCCTGCGGCCAGCGCAGTAAGGCTTCAGCGCCGATGATTTGCTGATCACTCAGTCGGATCTTTGGCTGAAAATATAACTGAAATTCGCTGTTTTTTAATGCTTTACGCATCAGTTGCAACATATTGAATTTGTCGATGCTCGCCTTGTTCAGTGCATCGTGGTAGAACCGATAAATGTTGCGGCCATCAGCTTTGGCCTGAAACATTGCCATATCAGCATGTTTGCAAATTTCGCTGAATTCAATGCCATCTTGTGGTGCAACTGCGATACCCACCGAGCCAGAGATTTCTATCATATTTTGCATAATATAAAACGGGGATGTTGTTTGCTGCAGTAAGGCTTCAGCTGTAGCCGCTAACGCTTCATTGCTACTGAATCCGGGTACCAGCAATAAAAACTCATCGCCACCGAAACGACACAGGATGTCATGCTCTGATAATAAATTCTCCAGCCTCCTGGCTAACTGCTGCAGTAACAAATCGCCCGCCGCGTGGCCCAGCGAATCGTTGACCGGTTTAAAGTTGTCTAAATCGAGAAATAGCACAGCGAGCTGCTGCGAATTGCTCAGACACTGGCTGTACAGTTGCTGGAAATGTTGCTGGCATGATATGCGGTTGGGTAGCGCGGTGAGGGGGTCATGCAGGGCTAAGTGCTCGATATGGGCCTGACTTTGTTTTACCCGGTGATTTTCAGCGTGCAGGCTGGTCATCAGGCGTTGTTGGTCACGGTACAGCAGATAGACGCTGACACCGGTTACCAGTAAAATTGCCGCCACGAACACAAAGTGTGCCGCACTGATGGTAGGGATAACCGGAGAAACGATGCCGCTAACCGCAAGATAGGTAAGTGAGGCGCAAAAAGCCAGCATAAATGCGATCAGGGAAAAAAACAGTCGGCTATTGCCGAGCATAGCAGCAAACACCAGTACGCCCGGGTAGCCCATTAGCGCCAGGTCTCTGATGCCACCAGAAATAAATGCCAGCGCCGACAACATCAGACACATGGCCCACAGTAATACTACTGTGGCTGCCGTAACATGGCGTTGATAGGCAAAGATGCCTGCCAATGCCAGCGTAAAACAGCCAGCAACCAGCACCCATTTCGTTGTACCGTCGGCCACAGCCACCGCTAACACTAAGCTGAACAGGGTCAGACCTATTATTTGTAATAAACGGTTGGTGCGCAGCTTCTGTGACTGATTTGGATAATTAATAGCAGATTTCTGACTATGTTCAGAGTTATTCGGCATTCAAGTCGATACTACATTTTTATCGGGTTTCTTTACTGTAGCCGCATTTTTTATGATGCGCGAATTACCGGGAGTATTTATTACGGCTGTGACTAATGACGTGATACTAACTGGCTGCCGGAGTGCCTTACTTAGATGGCGGGTTGTTTTTATTATTGTCAGCAGTAGCTGTTTCGCCGATGGCAGGCAGCATTGCCGAAATAAATACGGTCAGTACCAGCATCGCTGTTGAGACCCACAAACAGCTGGCAAGCCCGGCAGTCTGATAAAGCCAACCTGACAGCACAGTACCCAGTAGCCGGCCCATGGCATTGGCCATATAGTAAAAGCCAACATCCATGGAAACACCATCACTTCTGGCATAACTGACAATTAAATAGCTGTGCACAGCCGAGTTAATAGCAAACACCACGCCAAACAGCATTAACCCTGCTGACAATGCCAGTTCAATTTGCCAGTTGGCGCTAAGTGCCAGGGCAATCAGTCCGGGAATAACACACAGTACCAGGGCCCATAATGTGACTGTTTTACCATCCGGGAGAGTGTTTTTACCCAGCAGCAGCGGGGCGATACTTTGCACAGCGCCATAGCCAATAACCCACAATGCCAGAAAACCACCTACGGTCCAGTGGTCCCAGCCAAGGGTGCTGGCTAAAAAAAGTGGCAGGGCGATAACAAACCAGACATCGCGGGCACCGAATAACAGCATCCGGGCCGCCGATAAAATATTAATGGCCCGGCTTTTCGATAGCATTTCACTGAATTTAGGCCGGGCAGTGCTTTTTCCCAGATCTTGTTTTAATTTGATTAAACTTAAAGTCCAGACCAGTACCAAAGCCCCGGCCATAGCCAGAATGGCCAGCTGGAAGCCAATTAAACTGAGCAACAGGCCGCCGATAAAAAAACCCAGGCCCTTTAACGCATTTTTGGAACCGGTCAGTAGCGCCACCCATTTAAACAGCGTGCCCTGCGCCTCAGTGGCCACCAGCATTTTGATGCTGCTTTTAGCGCTCATTTTGTTTAAGTCTTTGGCAATACCTGACAATGCCTGCGCGGCCATGACCCAGGGCACCACTAAGTAGGCTGCAGGGAGTAACAGCATCGACAGCGCGACAATTTGCAAAAACAAGCCAATATTCATGGTGTTATTTAAACCAATTCGCGCCCCCAGCCAGCCACCGACCAGGTTGGTGATAACACCGAAAATTTCATAGAACAAAAACAGCATGGCAATGCTCAGGCCACTGTAGCCCAGGCTGTAAAAGTGCAGCACCACCAGCATTCGCAGTGCACCGTCGGTCAGGGTGAATGCCCAGTAATTAGCCGTTACCAGTAAATACTGGCGTACCGCGGGGGAGAGTGCTGCCAGACTCATGTTCAGGCCTGATCCTGCAAACCGACCATTTTTGCCAGCTCGACCGTACGGTTAGCGTAGCCCCATTCATTGTCGTACCAAGCATATATCTTTACCTGGGTACCATTAATCACCATGGTGCTCAGGGCATCGATAATGCTGGAGCGTGGGTCGGTTTTGTAATCAACCGACACCAGCGGCCGGGTTTCAAAACCGAGAATGTCTTTCAGTTCACCTTCTGCTGCCGCTTTGAACATTGCATTTACTTCTTCGGCAGTGGTCTCGCGTTCCACTTCAAATACGCAGTCGGTGAGCGAGGCGTTGGTCAGCGGTACCCGCACCGCATGGCCGTTTAAACGGCCTTTTAATTCCGGAAAAATTTCAACAATAGCCGTGGCTGAGCCGGTCGTCGTCGGGATTAAACTGCTGCCACAGGCCCTGGCGCGGCGTAAATCCTTATGCGGGGTGTCCATAATGCTCTGGGTATTGGTTAAGTCATGAATGGTGGTAATTGAACCATGCTTAATACCCAGTTGTTCATGGATAACTTTGACCACCGGCGCCAGGCAGTTAGTGGTGCAGCTGGCCGCAGTGACTATCTGATGTTTAGTTTTGTCATACAACTGATGATTAACGCCCATGACCACATTTAACGCACCGGCTTCTTTTACCGGAGCACTGACCACTACCCGCTTTACGCCTTGCGCTAAATAATCCTGCAGTGCGGCAACGGTTTTCATTTTACCAGAGGCTTCAATAACCAAGTCGCAGCCTGACCAGTCGGTATCGCTGATGGTTTTATTATGACTAACAGCAATGGTTTTACCGTTGATCACAATGTTACTGCCCTCAGCGCTGGCATTATGGCGCCAGATACCATGCACCGAATCAAAATTCAGCAAATGGGCATGGGTAGCCGCATCAGCGGCCGGATCGTTAATCTGCACAAACTCCAGTTCAGGCCAGTCAAAGGCTGCGCGCAGTGCCAGGCGGCCAATCCGGCCAAAACCGTTGATACCTACTTTTATGCTCATGTCAGTTTCCTTGTTATTGTCAGCAGCAACTCTGTGAAGCAGGGCGCTCTGATACCAGGGTAAGTTGTTGCCGGCAGGGGGCAAGATAGGCCGCATTTGCCAGCAGTGTTTGTTGTAACACCTTCTGGGCCCAGGCGGGCAGCTCAGGGTGCAGCGAATAAAACACCCACTGGCCACTGCGCCGATCCGCCAGGATATTGGCTTTTCGCAGCTGAGCTAAATGGCGGGAGATTTTTGGCTGACTCAGCTGAAGGGCAGTCATCAGCTCACAAACACACAGCTCTTGCTGCGCGGTGATTAACAGCAGGCTTTTTAACCGGGTATCATCGGCCAGGGCTTTGTAAAATACTAGGGGGGTGAGCATAGGGCTGCGGTACCGGATGGCTTAATATGCGAATAATCATATATGCATTTTTCCATATGTCAAGCTGCAAGGCTGCACATGGCAGCTTATTAAGCTGCACTTTACCGTTGGCAGTGGCAGCGTTAAGATGCGGCCACTACCCTATTGCCTTAGGAACCACTATGCAAAATGACAGCCCGTCAGAATCAGCCAGCAACCACACTGAGCCAGATAGCGGCCAGGCAGGCTTCAGTGCTGAAATGGCCCAGGCAAGGCAGCGGTTGCAAGCGGTCAGTAGCCTGGCCCTGCAACAGTTTGAACAGGCATTGAGCGCTTACCAGAGCAATAATCAGCGTCAGGCACAGCAGGTGCTGAGCCAGTTGCAACGTGCTCATGATTTTGAAGTGGCAATGGATGATCATTGTCTTGATATGTTAAATCATACCGCCAGCGATCGTGAATTAAGATTGGTGCTGGCGTTGTTAAAAGCGATCAGTGATATCGAGCAGATTTGCAACCAGAATGTGCAGATAGCCCAGCAGGTGCTGCTGAACTCAACATGCCCGCCGTCGCCACAGCAGCTGGCTGCTATTGATACTCTTGCCACGCCGGTGGGCACGATGCTGGGGCTGGCCCTGGCGGCACTGCAGCAATCCAGTACAGCAAAGGCGGAGCAGGCGCTTGATATGGCTGCAACGGTGAATCAATGTTATGGCGCGATTTTACGGCGCAATCTGGCTGAAAATAGTCAGCAACCGGATCAGCTTGATGCGGTTTTAGGGGCGAACTGGGTGGCCAGAGCCCTGGAACGGATCGCCGAGCACAGCGTTAACCTGGCCAGGCAGGCCATATATATGGCCAGAGTCAGCAGGGGGCAGTCAGCCCGGATTGAATTACAGCCACGACGCCCCCGATAATGTCTGCTGCGGCCCAAAAATTGACATTTAACAAAACGTTAAACAACATGACGTAATTATGACGAATTGAACATTGCTGCCATCATAATAAATGTATGTGAAACAATGGTTTATTGTTATTTTAAAAATATCATCAACCTTCACTAAACTGTAATAAAAATATGCTAGACAGCCGGTGCTGTGCTGACTATAGTCTGGATAAGACGTAGCAGGAGTACAGTGATGAAAATGAATAAAAAGCACCTGGTGACAGTATTAGCAGCGGTAGCACTTGTTGGTTTATCTGGTTGTTCCAGCATGAGCGAACAGCAATACACTTATGTAGTAGACAATGACCGGCTGACAGAAACCAACAGTCTAACCCGTACCTCAAAACATACCGGCCATGTGGTGTGGTTAAACCCGCCAACCAAAAGAGTTGCGGTTAAGAAAAAACAGGATTAAACCGAGTTGCACCGCGGTAGCAGAATTATACTGCGGTAAATAGTTAATCTGGCCAGGTTGACCATAATGCTTCAGTTTTATTCAAAACCCGCTTTCGAGCGGGTTTTTTTATGGCCGTAAAGTGGCTGAACAGGATGGGGAGGGCTGTCATATTACTGCAATAAAAGTATCGCATACTGTGCAGTATCAAATGCATCTCATACTGAGGATCGATCAAATGAAAATGAATAAGCTTACTAAACTGATTGTTGCTTCTGCCGTCAGCCTGGCGTTTGCTGGGCAAGCTCAGGCAAATCGTGACACTGTGCAGGTGGCTGGCTCGTCTACTGTGCTGCCGTTTGCTTCTATCGCTGCTGAAGAATTTGGCAATAATTTTGCGCAGTTCCGCACTCCTGTAGTCGGTTCCGGTGGCTCTTCAGGTGGTTTACGTCAATTTTGTCAGGGTGTTGGCACCAACACCATTGATATTGCTAACTCTTCACGGGCTATTCGTCCGGCTGAAGTAGAAGCGTGTAATGCCAATGGCGTTAACAACATTATCGAAGTGAAAATTGGTTACGATGGTATCGTGTTCGCGTCACGGATTGATGCAGGCATCTTTAAATTAAAGCCAGAACACGTGTTTCTGGCCCAGGCTGCTCAGGTGCCGCAAAACGGCAAAATGGTTGCCAACCCTTACACTAACTGGCAGCAAATTGATAAGTCTTTACCAGATCAGGCCATTTTGCTAGCTATTCCGGGTTCAAACCATGGTACCCGTGAAGTTTACGAAGAAAAAGTTATTCTGGATGGCTGTAAAACGTTTGCAGAAGTGCAGGCACTGCCAAAAGCGGAGCAAAACAATTTTTGTTTAGCGATGCGTACCGATGGCAGCGTAGTGGAAATTGCCGGTGACTATACTGAGACATTGGCCCGGCTGCAGGCACAGAAGAATGCCCTGGGCGTGTTTGGTTTAAGCTTTTATGAAGCAAACCGTGACCGGATAAAGGTAGCAACAGTAAGCGGTGTTGAACCGACCGTAAACAATATCATCGCTGGCACGTACCCGGTTTCACGTCCGCTGTTTTTCTACGTAAAAGGCGAGCATATCGGCGTTATTCCGGGCTTGAAAGAATTCGCTGAATACTTCGTCTCTGATGCGGCTTCAGGCTTTGGTAGTCCGCTGGAAATGGCAGGCTTAATTCCACTTGATGATGACGAGCGCGCCACCATTATTGCTAACATTCGCGCTAAAAAGTCGCTATAACTGTTTTAGTAAGCTAAAAGAAGCAAGAGGACCATGCGGTCCTCTTTTTCTATTTCAGTAATATGACAGTGGCTGTAATAAAACTGCAATATAGGCGCGTTAAGCTGGCGCGGCTTATTTAAGAAGTATTTATCCCTGTGGGATAATCCGGATTGGCGAATGGAGCAACCATGAGTAATTTTTCGTTAATTGTACTGCTGCTGGCATTGATGGCTATAGGCTATCAGCTTGGCATGGTGCGCAGTCGCAAGGTTGCGATAGTTAACCCGCAGCAAAAAATGCACTCCAGACCGCATCATTACGGCATGATGGTCGGCTTGTGGGCCGTTATCCCGGCGTTTTTCATTCTGGTACTGTGGACACTTTTGTCCCCTGGGGTGATAAACGGTATGGTGGCCGCCCAGTTGCCTGCAGAAGCGTTAGCCGCAGAAGGGTTAACTGCCGATGTGATTATGCGCCGGATCAGCAATCTTGCTACTAATTTTGGTGTGGTGGCAGAGGCTGAGCAGTGGGAGCTGGCCGCTGCTGCGTATATGCAACAATTACAAACGAGTAGTGCGTTACTGTTAACGGGTCTGATGGCAGCGATAGCCGCAGCGGGTTTGTTTTTCAGTTTTAAACTCATTCAGCCTCATTTGCGGGCGCGCCATCAGATCGAACGCACCGTTAAAGCCGTGCTTATAATCTGCTCCACTGTTGCCATTTTAACCACTATCGGCATTGTGCTATCAATGGTGGGTGAAACCATCAAGTTCTTCAGTTTTATACCGCCAGCAGATTTTTTCCTTGGCACTACCTGGAACCCACGCTTTTCGACGACAGGCGTCGCTGAAGGTTCACTGACCGGAAGTCAGGGAAGTTTTGGCTTGCTGCCGTTGCTTTCAGGTACGATGATGATTGCGGGTATCGCGTTGCTGGTCGCAATTCCCCTTGGTTTAATGGTGGCGATTTACCTGGCAGAATATGCACCGGCCAGCTTTCGCGCGACGGCGAAACCCATTATTGAAGTGCTTGCTGGTATTCCCACTATTGTTTACGGCTTCTTCGCACTGGTAACGGTGGGGCCATTTTTAGCCGATTTTGGCGCCAGTATTGGCCTGACTATCCGGGCGACGTCTGCACTGACAGCCGGTGTGGTAATGGGCATTATGATTGTACCTTTTATCTCATCGCTCTCTGATGACATTATTACTCAGGTGCCTAAGGCGCTTCGGGATGCATCGCTTGGCCTGGGGGCGACGAAATCGGAAACCATTCGCAAAGTGGTGCTTCCTGCTGCGCTGCCAGGCATAGTGGGGGCGGTGCTGCTTGCTGCCAGTCGGGCTATTGGTGAAACCATGATTGTGGTGCTGGCGGCGGGTAACAGCCCGACATTAACCGCCAATCCGTTTGAAGCCGTGTCAACGATAACGGTATCGATTGTTAACCAGTTAACCGGTGACAATGACTTTGCCAGTCCTCAGACCCTGGTCGCTTTTGCATTGGGATTAACCCTGTTTGTCATTACCTTGCTGCTGAATGTTGTAGCGCTGGTTGTTGTGCGTAAATATCGGGAACAATACGAGTAACTTATGACTGATAACAAACTGAGCTCCACCGACCAAGATGTCGCTGTTGAACCGGTGTTACTGAGTAAAACCCAGCAACAGGTGGCGGCGTCACTGGCTCGGCGGCACCGTCAGGAAAAGCTGTTTAAAGGCGCTGGGCTGGGGGCTGTCATTATTAGCCTGATCCTGGTCGCTATTTTGTTTGTTAATATTTTTGCCAAAGGTGTGCCCGCATTCTGGCAGGCGCATATTACGCTTGATATTTATTTCGACCCTGCCGTCATTAGTGTCAGCGAAAAACCAGTGCAAGGTGGCGATGAAACAGATAATGAATTTCGGCAGCGTTTTATTGAATGGCAAACTGAAGTCGGTATGGTTAACTTTAACCGCTTAATTCTGGAAGGCTTGTATCAGGTGTTGCCGGAAGCTAAATCACGTGAGTATCGTCGTGACGCAGCGCGGATAGTGACCTCAGGTGAGCGCTACGCCGTGCGCGATATGGTAATAGAAAACCCCGATATCATCGGCCAGACCAAAACGGTGCATTTGCTAACTGACGCAAATATAGACGTCTGGTTAAAAGGCAACATTGATCGCAGTCTGCCTGACTCGCAGCAGCAGCTAAGCCCGAAGGTGCGGCAATGGGTTGAAATGCTGTCAGCGCAGGGCGTTATTGAAAATCGCTTCAGTTTTGCCTTGTTTATGAATCCCGACTCCCGCAGTTCGCCCGCATCTGCCGGCCTGGCGGGTGCCTTCGTCGGTTCGCTATATATGATGCTGGTAGTGATTTTTCTGGCTGTGCCAATGGGCGTAGCAGCCGCGATTTATCTGGAAGAGTTTGCGCCAAAAAACAAGCTTACTGACTTAGTCGAAGTTAATATTAATAACCTGGCGGCGGTACCGTCTATCGTGTTCGGTTTATTGGGCGCATCGGTCTTTATTGGTTGGTTCAAACTGCCGATGTCGGCACCGATAGTTGGCGGCCTGGTATTGAGCTTAATGACCTTACCTACTGTAATAATCGCGACTCGCTCGACCCTTAAAGCCATACCACCGTCAATCCGCCAGGCGGCACTGGGGTTGGGGGCGTCTAAAATGCAGGCAGTTTTTCATCATGTGTTGCCACTGGCTATCCCGGGCATTCTAACCGGCGCCATCATAGGCGTGGCACAGGCTTTAGGTGAAACAGCACCATTATTACTTATTGGCATGAAGTCTTTTGTCGCACAAATACCGGCCGGCCCGTTCGAGCAGTCGACAGCGTTACCAGTACAAATATATTTGTGGCAGGGCAATGAGCTTCGTAACTTTTTTGAAGCCCGTACTTCCGCTGCTATTATCGTATTGCTGGCGTTAATGTTGACATTAAACGGGCTGGCCATCTGGCTGCGTAAAAAATATGAAAAACGCTGGTAGGTCTGACGCGCAGCGCAGCCAACTCGAGCAAATTAACTGAATAAGTGGTAACTACGGCGGATTTAGCGATGACAGCAATTGAGACAAACAGCATTGGCAAGGTAAAAATGACAGCGCGTGATGTCAGAGTTTTTTACGGCGACAATGAAGCTATCCATGGTGTTGATCTGGATGTAATAGAAAACGAAGTTATTGCCTTTATCGGCCCTTCAGGTTGCGGCAAGTCAACGTTTTTACGTTGTCTGAACCGGATGAATGACACCATTGATATTTGCCGGGTAACCGGCAGTATTAAAATGGATGGTCGGGATATTTATGACCCGTCGCTGGATGTGGTGCAATTGCGGGCGCAAGTAGGAATGGTATTTCAAAAGCCAAACCCGTTTCCAAAATCGATTTATGAGAATATTGCTTACGGTCCGCGCCTGCACGGCCTGGCCAGCCGTAAATCAGAACTGGACGATGTGGTCGAGTCCAGTTTACGCCGCGCCGGCTTATGGAATGAAGTGAAAGATCGGCTGGATCAGCCTGGCACCGGCTTATCCGGTGGCCAGCAACAACGGTTATGTATTGCCCGCAGTATTGCCGTCAGCCCCGATGTTATTTTGATGGATGAGCCGTGTTCAGCACTGGACCCTATCGCGACTTCGATTATCGAAGAGCTGATTGACGAGTTAAAACAAAACTTTACTATTGTAATAGTTACCCACAATATGCAGCAGGCCGCGCGGGTGTCAGACCGTACTGCCTTTTTTCACCTCGGTGACTTAATTGAAATTGGTGCCACCAACGAAGTCTTTACCAACCCTATTAATAAGCGAACTGAAGATTATATTACCGGGCGCTACGGTTGAGATCGTTGCGATGTCAAAAGCGCTAAAAAAGGGAGCATTCGCTCCCTTTCTGTTATTTTATTATAGACTTGGCTATCTGACTAAACTGATTAATACTTCCTATAGTGATGGTAGTAGCATGCTGTGTATAGACAGTCATAAAAACATCATTTTAGCGTCATAAAAATGCCACGCTGTCATTAAAGTGTCATTAAGCTGAAATATACTCTCTCGGTAAACATTAGTTACATCTTTAACCTTCAAAAGGAATAGTAATGAACTCAATGAGCAAAATCACTGTTGCGATACTTTCGGCCTCAATTGCCGGAAACGTTCTGGCGGCAGATATTGAAGTAGAACCACGAGGTCGCCTGCACCTCGATGCTGGGTTTGTCAATGATGACCAAACAGAATTTGGTAATGGCGTTAATGTTCGTCGGGGCCGCATGGGATTACAAGGTAATTTCTCATCAGATTGGCGCTTTGTCATCGAATATGATTTTGCTGAAGGTGGTGACGCGAGTGCTACCGATGTAAACCTGCGGACAAAATTCGCCGGTGGTTCATTGACTATAGGCCACCAACGGTTGCCGTTTAGCCTTAATACCCTGACGAGTTCAAACTCTATGACTTTTATGGAGCGGGCAAGTGGTTCAACAGTGATTACGCCTGACCGTAAGTTAGGCGTTCGTTTTGATAAAACCTTTGGTGATATTACTTCAGGCTCGATGGCTTTTGGCAGAACCATGAATACTGAAAGCGATGCTGGAAAGGACGACAGCATGGGCCTGGCGCAACGTCTGGTTTATCACCCCAAAATCGATAATATTCAGTACCACTTTGGTGCGGCAGTGGTGTATCAGGATTTAGGCGACTATAACAGCTTGCGTTTTCGGGACCGCCCTGAGTTAAGAATTGATCCGGCCATTCGTCTTATCGACACCGGAACGCTCAATAACGTTGATAATCTGATCACTACCGGACTGGAGTTTGCAGCAATTAATGGCGCGTGGTCATTTGAAGCTGAAGCATTATCAGTGAATACATCCTCTGCAGTGCAGGATCTTAGCTTTAGCGGATACCACATGCAGGCAAGTTATGTGATAACTGGAGAATCGCGTTCATACAAAAACGGCTCATTCAGTGGTATTAAACCAAGCTCAGCAAAAGGCGCAATTGAAGTTGCCGCCAGATACTCTGTTACTGACCTTAATGACGGTGTTGTTATGGGTGGCGAGCAGAAAAATCTGACCGTTGGCGTTAACTATTACTTAAGTAGTAATATTCGTTTTATGAGTAATATTGTGTATACTGATGTTGATACAGCTTCAGGTATCAATGAGGAGCCTATAGGTTTTGGAGTTAGGGCTCAATATCACTTTTAAAACATTAACTATTCAGAAAAACCCGGTTTAAACCGGGTTTTTTTCATCTTTAATCATTTACCTGACGTATAACTTCCAACAATAAAAAAGTTTATCCGGAGTATAAGCTCGATGTACCGAAACCGTTTACTACTTTCTTTTGGCTTACTGGTTATGTTTTGTATTGTTCAGGCCGTTGCTGCTTTCTGGACCTCTGGTATTGCCGCTTATCATGTTGAACGCGGCAGAGTATCAAACCAGATGTTGGCAGAGTTTATTGCCCTGGGTGCGGATAAACAGCGTTTGAAGGTTTGGCTGGCACAATACTTACTTACTAATGATGCTCCACTGGCCGAGCGTGACCGATTGATGGCACAAATGGAGCTAATTCTCAGCAACTTACAAACGCTATTGGTTAATGACCAACAATTGTCAGATAGCGAGCAGGATCATCAGGAAGTTAACAAGCAGGTCAGGGCACTCTCTATTCTTGAAACTAACATTTTTGCGTTAAAACGAAGTTTATTGGATAAAGAGTCGATTACCCTAAGTGAAGCAGAGATATGGCGATTACTGATCCAAACTTTTGATAAATTAGAGGGGCTGGATTTAAAAAGCCTTATTGCCGAAGCGATAGAACTGCAGCGGCAACGGGCATCTAAAGCAGAGTCAGCGGCGGTTGACGCGCTGTCAAAAGTAAGAACTATTGTACTGTCGCTGGCCGTATTTGGCAGCCTAACCGCAGTTTTGCTCGCGGTGCTTTTGTTAAGGGCGCTGTATTCACCGATTACTCGTTTACTTGAGGGTACCTCGGCTGTAGCGTCAGGTAATTTTACTCACCGGATAGCCGAGTTGGATGACAAAGAATTCAGAAATGTTGCGACAAGTTTTAACACTATGTCTGCAGCACTGGAACAAGCAAGGCAAGCAGAGCTGCGGCATACCCTTGAAGTAGAGCAGGAAGTGTCGTCCCGCACCGCACAGCTTAAGCATGCATTGGAGCAGTTAAAGCATGCTGAGGCGCAACAAAAGCAATTTTTTGCTGACGTGAGTCATGAATTGCGTACGCCGGCAACCGCAATTCGTGGTGAGGCAGAAATAGGACTCAGAGGTAAAGAGAAATCAGCAGAAGAATATAAAGAGACGCTAAGGCGTATTCTCGATGCTGGCGCCGCACTATCGGGCAGAATTGATGATTTGCTCATGTTAATTCGTGGCGAGAATAGTATGGCGCTGCTCGATGTAAAGTCAGTGCCGCTGGTTGAGGTTGCGACTCAGCTGGTTGGTCAAGTCCGCAGAGAGTCGAAAGTTCAGGGTAGGGAATTACGTCTGCATTTTGACGATGCAATAGAAATGTCAGACCATAGCATTCAAGCAGACGTTGGAAAATTATTACAAGCGTGGCAAATTCTGTTTGACAATGCGTTGCGGTACTCGCCTGCTAACTCCGCGTTAGATATGGTTGTATGCATCAAAGATAATCAATTTGAATGTAGTATTACAGATTATGGTATTGGCATAGCGGATTATGAGCTTGGTAACGTATTCGACCGGTATTATCGGGCAGATAATGCCAGAAAACTCCGGCCTGATGGCTTGGGAATTGGCCTTTCGCTGGTAAAGTATCTGATAGAGCAGCACAAGGGACTGATTCAATTAGAAAGCCGTTTGCATCAAGGTACTACTGTCAGCATTAAAATCAGCATCGAGGGCATGTCCACATGAGTATTGTCATTATTGAAGATGATGTCCGGGTTGCGAGCTTTCTTGAACGAGGCTTGAAAAGTGAAGGGTTTCTGGTTCAAACCTGTGCTGATGGCAAGGGTGCTATTGACCTGGTACTGCAAGTTCAACCCGCGGTAATTATTTTGGATAGAATGCTACCCAATATTGATGGTATAGAACTCTGTAGTCGGATGCGAGCCAGAGGAATAAAAGCCAAAATTCTGATTTTATCAGCGCTGAATGAAGTGCAGGACCGAGTGTTGGGGCTAAACAGTGGTGCGGACGATTACCTGGGTAAGCCATTTGCATTTGAAGAGTTGCTGGCAAGAATTCACGTATTGTCTAAAAGAGATCAATTCGCGCAAGTTGATAATATTGTTCATTTTGGTGAGCTGGCATATGACAAATCCGCGTTGCAGGTTAGCCGGTCAGGCAAGATCATCAAGTTAACAGCAAAAGAGTTGCAGATGCTGGATTTTTTAATGTCTCAACCTGGGAAGGTGTTTAGCCGTGAGCGTATTCTCGCTAACGTATGGGGAATGAATACTGATCCTTTAACCAACGTAGTCGATGTTTATGTCAGGCGCCTGCGTAGAAAAATTGATGAAGACTACACGAAAAAGTACATCCACACATATAGGGGGCATGGTTACAGTCTGAATGATGTTGCTCCGGATGCTGCAATCCAATAGTGCAGCGTTGCTGCACACTATTGTCATGTTCTGTTAATGATAAGGCATGGCGTTCGTTAATCTTATTGTAAAGAAGAATGCCGCACCACAGAGTAATAATGACCTCGCTGATTAAATAACGTAGAGGTTTATATGAAATTCACTTTAACAAAACTATCACTGTGCGCCGCTGCTGTTTTAATGTCTTCCCTGGTTCACGCCGAAAAGATTGTCAACAACAATATTACTCTTGACGAAGTTAAGGCTGCCCAGCAAGCTTGGGGTAATGCATTGATTAATATCAGCAATGCCCACGAGGCGGGTGGAGTAAAGGCGGCTAAATCTGTGGCTAAAAAAGTGTTGGACAATGCATACGGCTACAACTTAGGCGCGGTATTATTCAAGCCCACCCTGGCAAATGGCGAGCAGACATTCCGGACAACTTATGACGGTGCGTTATCTTACTTTGTAGCTGACGACAAAAACTTTGCTCAGGATTCAGGTTTCGCTTTAAAAGGATGGAAGGAATATGCCTTTAACAATGCTGCAGTCTATATCAATGGCGACGTGGCCCTGACCATGGGCCATGTTCATGTTACTGACCGATCAGGCAATAAAACCACAGTAGATAAAACCTGGGGCTTTAAAAAAGCCGCTGATGGTTCGTTGCGAATAGTTCTCCATCACTCGTCACTGCCATACTCGGCAAACTGACCTGTCCCCCCCTTTTTTTGATGAAAAGGGGGTTTTTTTAATTTATCTGAGAAAGAATTATGAATAAAAGCACTAAAACGTTGATTGCCTTTGTTGTTGGCTTTTCTGTTTTTAACGCTCAGGCACAGTGGTCAGTAAACGTTGGCCCAATTACGGTGGCTCCAGATGCCAGTAGCAGTAACCTTAATGTGGTTGAGCAAGTGGCAGCACTGCCTGTAGGTTCTACCTCAGTCACGGTAAATGATAACACTCAGCTTGGCATTACAGTTGATTATGCTTTTAATCGATACTGGTCAGCCAGCGTGGTTGCGGCCACCCCATTTTCGCACAATATCCATGTTGCGGGTTCAGCGATAGATGGTCTGGAAATTGGTAATACAAAACACTTACCCCCTACAGTATTTGCCCGTTTTTATCCGCTAACCTCAACTACTGATTTTATGCCCTTTATCGGTGTCGGCATTAATTATACTCATTTCTTTCAGGAGTCTATTTCTGCTGATTTACGCCAGGCGCTGACTGATCTTGGCGTTGCAAATGCACAAGACAATTTATCTCTGAATTTGGAAGGCAGCCTGGGTTTAGCTTATCAGGCCGGCTTTGACTGGCGGATAAACCAGCAATGGGGAGTACATCTTATGCTTAGCATGATCGATATCGAAACTGATGCAGAAGTGAGATTAAATAATGCAGCGATACAGCAAGTTAGAGTTAAAATTGACCCTTTAGTCAGTATGTTTGGCGTTAAATATTATTTTTAAAAGCAACAAAAAAGCCACCGTAGTTATACGGTGGCTTTTAACGTTCAAATTGCTAGTATTTATAAGAGAAGCTTAAACTGTAGCTCTGGCCTTCAGTGCGCTGCTGCAGAATTTCACCCTGCTGCAAAATTTCCACTTCTTCATCCAGTAAGTTTTTCAAGCCCAGTTTTACGGTCATATTCTCCAGCGGCGTGAAACCATAGGTGAAATCCAGTGAATTAAAAGGCTGCTCAAAGGCATCGTCTTTGTCGTTAACCCCAGCAAAGGCTATCCGCTTACCGAATACGTTATAGGTAAGGGTGGCATTATGCTGGTTATTGTCAGAGTCAAAGCCCAGTTGCAGGTTAGCAACATACTTGGAATGGCCGCTTAAGCCCCGCGTCAGGTTGGTTAAATCCGCACCCGGAAACGGTTGAATGCTGATTTCAGATTCACTGACCGTCAGGTTGCCGGCGACAAAAAAGTTATTGGCAAATTTACCGAATTCGCCGCTAAACATATCCAGTTGCTGTAAAAACTCAGCTTCCGCACCATACACCTTACCACTTTGGGCGTTACGGAATGACATCAGCAAGTTGCCATCAGAGCCCGATAGTTCGATAGCTTCAATCGGGTTTTCCAGGTCCTTATAAAACAAACCAAAGCTGTAGTTGCTGCTGTCGTAGTACCATTCTAAGCGGGCATCAAAACTGCCGATGTCGGTGCTCTTCAGGCCGGCAAAACCGGTTACTTTAAAGTCGGTTAACGGGTCAACGTACAATACCGGTGTTACTTCCCGTAAATCGGGGCGTACCAAAGTTTTGCTGTAGCCAAAGCGGGCCTGCAGGTCATCATTGACAAACCAGGTTAATGACAATGCCGGGTAAAAGCCATCTTCCAGTAACACAGAGTCAGTAACGGTACCACTGACAGTGCCATCGGCAGTAAGTGGCAATGAAATCTGTTTAAAATCTTCATAGCGCACGCCAATGTTTAACCGGAACATGTAATCGTAGTTAATTTCCAGGGCCCCATAGCCGGCATCAATCATTTGCGCAGCCAGATAGTCATCGGCCTGGGTAGTAACGTTAGAAATTTTAAAGCCGTTCGCCGGGTTTAAAATATTGCTGTCAGAGAAGATTTCCGAGAAGCTGCCTGACAGTTGCTCAAGGCTATAGCCTACGGTATCAAAGTTAAAGCGGTCGGTCTGGGCATTACGGCTACGCTCAAAGTAACTGTAACCACCGCTGAAGGTCATTTCTGCTTTACCGAATGTTAGCGGTAGCATCACATTCCAGCTCAGGTTTTCAGTGTTATCTTTCATATCACTGAAACTGTAATTGACTGCATTCTGATTGCGGCGCAGAAATGAAAATACCGAACCATCGTCCTGGGTTTCGTTCAGGTATCGATATTCCACTTCACCGGGCGCATTGCGGCGTGCTTTGGCATCGGTGTATTGCCAGTCCAGCGCTAAATCCATTAAGTATGGGAAGTTATGCTTGCCCCGCAACTGATTACTCAGCATGGTACGCTCTTCATACAGAATGCTGGTATCGGTATTAGAACGGTTAGTCTCGTTAATGGTTTCGATACTGTCGCCGTTTTTAATCTTAATTTCGTCTTTGGTGTCGCTAAGATAGATGGTTGAGGTTTCCAGCCGGTGATCAACCCCCAGCTCTAAACCGAAATTCAGCATTCCCGACAGTTTCATCTGATGTTCAGTACCTTTAATATCGTCGTACCGATTCAGCGGCACCAGATTACTGCCTGATACTGAGTAATAGCGCTCGCGCTCGTCAATGTTTTGAGTGGAACGGTCGTAGCTAAGGCCGGTCATTACTCCGAATACCACATTTTTGGCCAGATCAAAGCGGGTGCCAAAAGAAGCGCTGGCATCAAAGTCAGGCTTTACCGTGGTGCGGCTGATATCAATATCGCGATTAAAGGCGGTACCCAGCTCTCGCACTATGGTTTCTGCCTGGGCCAGCGTGGTGGCATTAATGCCGCCTAAGGCTTCAGCGATGTTAACCGGCGTCAGAACACCATATTGTTGCTGGGCAAAAGCCAGTGCCGGCGAAATACTGCGCTGACCATCGTCTTTACCGCGCCAGTCATCACCACCACCGACATAGTCAAAGCCATCATCGCTGTTCAGGCTGTTATAGCCGGCGCCGACTGAGACATTAAAACTGGTTTGCAGTGGAATAGCAGTGGTGCGGATATTAACATTACCACCACCAAAAGCTGCCGGCAGCTCCGGTGAATAGGCTTTCTGCACCACCAGGCTTTCAATAATACCGGCCGGAAACATGTCCAGCGGAATAACGTTGCGGGTTGGGTCCGGGCTTGGCACCATGGCGCCATTTAATAAGGTACTGGAATAACGCTCACCTAAACCACGCACATAAATAAATTTATCTTTTACCAGGGTTAAGCCGGTAACCCTGCGCAGGGCGGCTGCAGCATTGCTGTCGCCGGCGCGGGAAATTTGCTCCATACCGAGTACTTCTGCTACATAGGCTTGCTCACGACGTTCTGCAGCAGCAGAGGCAGCAGAGCTCATCAGGCGGCCGGAGACAGAAATACGTTCGACATCTTCCTGCCCGGCTTGAGTGGGTTCTGGCGTTTCTTGTGCAATGGTATTTAACGACATCATCGCAGTGGTCGTGCCTAAGGCCAGCAAAACGCTGCGACCAACACGGCTGAAACTAAATTTTTGAATGCTGCTCATCTGAACGTTGTCCTATCAGCTTAAAACGGTTACTAGTCTTGGTATATCGAATGTCTGAATAAGAAAAGGCACTGCCGGGTTGCCCCGGCAGTGCCGATTTGCTTAGTCTTCCAAGCCAACTGTCCAGCCAGCTGTCCAGTCATTGCCGGCTTCAACTGCACCGATAAAATCAACGGCTTCGAAGAAGCTGTCAACGGCAGACATATCTTTCGGGGCGGTGGCATCGATGGTAAAGATTCCGTCTAATACCGCAGCCTGATTAGCTGCCACACTATTGCCTTGCTGAGCCAGGAACCACTGTTCAGTGGTGGTACCGTTGCCCAGGTCGCCTTTGAATGGCTCGGCACAGGCAATGACCGAGTGGGTCATGGTTAATGAACCGGCTGCTGCCAGGGCTTTGGTTTCGTTTGAATCAAATTCCAGACATTCGCCCATGGTCTCTGGTCCGGTGATAACAAAGTTAGCCAGCTGTGCGTTAGTACCAGCGCGCAGTAATACGCCTTCTGAATCGTCGTCACCGTCAAAGCTGTTACCGATAATGGTCAGGTTAGCAACAGTAGGATTGGATACCGGCGTGGCAGTGAAGTTGCCAGACTGGTTATCGGCTTCAATGCCGCGGTTAGCCTTGGCGCCATCGGCAGCGTGTTTTACCAGCACGAATTGCAGTTTGCCGTTCCAGCCATCTGCCCAGTCTACTGAGTCGTCGCCGTTAGCAGTTAACACCACGTTTTTACAGCTGACGCTACCGCCGAACATTTCGATACCATCATCCACGTTCTGGTGTACCTGGATATTGGAACATTTTGTGCCTGAACCGACGCCAGCAAAGGTGATGCCGTTCAGTTCGTTATCCGGGATAACTTCAAAACCAGCATGCTTAACCACCACATAATTTAAGGTACCGCTGTTATCAGTGGCATTGGCACCACCGTAGGGGCCGGCTTCGCCTTCTGCCTGAATTTCGCAGCTGGCTAAATCTGCCTGATTACATTTGTTGCTCGGCGCGTTACCCAGTAGTACTAAGCCACCCCACTGACCGGCAGCGGTTGGCGAGCCGATAATGTCCTGCACTGAGGTCATGACGATAGGGTTGGCGGCGGTGCCGTTAGCTTCAATTTTTGAGCCCCGGGTAACCACCAGGAAGTCGGCACCTGATTTACCGTAAATCCGCACACCGGGTTCAACAGTCAGGGTGGCGGCAGTAGTTTTGTCCACACCAATCCGTACCCGGCCACTTAATACATAGTCAGCGCCGGCCGCCAGGGTCACGTTGGCTGTAATGTCACCGGTTAACTGACAGTTTAAGCGACCTGATAAGCTGTTAACTTCGCTGGTGCCGGCAGGGCAGGCGGCTAAGTCATCTTCCGGGTGCAGCCCGACCGTCCAGCCTACTGTCCAGTCTTCTTCACCGTCAAAGGCGCCAATGTAATCAACATTGTCAAACCAGCTGTCAACGTTGTTTGCGACGTTGTAGCCGTTACCCAGGGCCGGTGAATTCGGCGCAGGGATATAGCCACCTAATAAGGCGTCACCAATAATGTTGCCGGGCTGAGCACGGAACCAGGCGTTGGCATCCAGCGTGACGTTACCGGCGTCATCTGTCGAGTTTTTGGTCGGCTCTGCACAATCCAGAATTGAGTTGCGGAAGATAATTTCGCCATTGCCAGTGTTGGTTACTGACTCAGCAGAGTTAACTTCAAAACATTCACCCATGCCCGCCGGGCCGGTGACAATAAAGTTGTATAGCTCACCGGCCGTACCGGCGCGCAGTAACACGCCTTCTGAGTCATCTTCACCATCGAAGTTATTGCCGATGATGGTCATGTTGGCAATCCGTGGCTTCGATACCGGTTCAGCGGTAAAGTTACCGGACTGGTTGTCGGCTTCAATACCGCGGTTAGCTTTGGTATCGTTCGGGTTATGACGTACTAAAACGTGCTGCATCCGGCCACTCCAGCCATCTGCCCAATCTAAAGAGTCATCGCGGTTGCCGGTTAGCACGACGTATTTGGCGTCTACGGTACCGCCGAAAAACTCTACACCGTCATCCAGGTTGTTATGTACCTGAATATATTCAACCTCAGTACCACGGCCGACGCCAGCAAAGGTAATACCGTTTAGTTCGTTGTCCGGGATAACCTCGAAACCGGCATAGCGTACCTGCACGTATTTAAGAGCGCCGCTGTCATCTTCCGGATCGGCACCGCCGTATGGGCCGGCTTCACCTTCTGCCTGAATTTCACAACTGGCCAGTGCAGCCTGGTCGCATTTGTTGCTTGGTGCGTTACCCAGTAATACCAGGCCGCCCCATTCTGCTGATGACTCGTTATCTGATAAGCCCAGCATGTCGTTAACGGAGGTCATAACAATGGGCGCGTCGACTGTACCTACTGCCTGGATTTTCGAGCCGCGGGCTACTACCAGATAATCGGCACCGCTTTTACCGAAAACAAAGGTGCCAGGTTCAATAGTCAGGGTGGCACTGTCAGCGTTATCGTTACCGACAGTAACTTTGCCGCTTAGTGACCATGCAATATCATTGCTCAGGCGGGTGTCGCTGGTAATGGTGCCGCTGATTTCACACACTGGCAAATTAACACCGGCCAGGCTATCGCCTTCGGTGGCAAATGCCGGACAGTCTGATACCACTGGTGGCGGGTTACCGCCACCGCCGCCATTGCCGCCGCCGTTATCATTGACACCAGTATTAACGACTAAATCGCCGCCGCAGCCAGCCAGTATTAACGCTGACGCGATTGCGCTTAGTTTTAACAGTTTGCGTAATGCCATTACCATCTCTCCGTTGAGTTGTTATCGGTGTTGCCAATTAAGTTGCAGGCACCCTACAGCAGCTGAATGACGCTTTTATTACATAAATGCGACGCCTGGGTTACAGTGGCAGCAACGTGTGGCGGTCTCTGGTGTGGCATCAGGTTTGTCAAAAAAAATTCATTTTACTGTCATGTAATGGTGAGCAGCCTAAGGTTTTAATATTGTGACAATTGTTATTTAGTTGTGTTTTTGGCTGACGGTTTCCGGGTTAGCTAAGATTAACCTCGTGTTTTCATAAAAATGTCATAAACTGCAGTAATACTAGGTAGCAGAGACAGTTAGAACCGTCCGGTAGTGTTGCCGGCTAACAGAATGTGGTGAACCCTATGGCAAGAAAGATCCTGGTGGTGGAAGATGAAGCCCCGATCCGCGATATGTTATGTTTTGTACTGGAACAAAATGGTTATCAGGCTATCACTGCTGAAGATTTCCCCAGTGCGGTCAATCAGCTGATTGAACCCTATCCGGATTTAGTCTTGCTGGACTGGATGATCCCGGGTGGCAGCGGTATTCAGTTTGCCAAGAAAATGAAGCAGCATGATCTGACCCGTAATATCCCGATTATTATGATCACCGCCCGCGGTGAAGAAGAAGACAAAGTACGCGGCCTGGAAGTTGGCGCCGATGACTATGTGACCAAGCCGTTTTCACCGAAAGAGCTGATGGCCCGGATAAAAGCGGTGATCCGCCGGGTATCGCCAACCAGCCTGGATGAAGTGATTGAAGTGCAGGGCCTGAAACTGGACCCGGTAGCACACCGGGTGATGGCAGAGCAGGAGCCGCTGGATATGGGGCCGACCGAGTTTCGGTTACTGCATTTCTTTATGACGCATCAGGAGCGGGTATACAGCCGTGAGCAGTTGCTGGACCATGTCTGGGGTACCAATGTTTACGTGGAAGACCGCACGGTCGATGTGCATATTCGGCGCTTGCGTAAAGCGATTTCTATCGCAGGGCATGATAAGCTGGTGCAAACTGTGCGGGGCTCAGGCTATCGCTTTTCTGCTAAGTAGGTTTTATGCGGCCACAGCTTTCTAAAGGGAAGATTTTCGCGAAAGTCTTCCTTTTTTATTCCCTGGCGGGGCTAGTGGGCTGGCCTTTCGGCCAGAGCATGTTGTTTATGCTACTGCTGAGCTTTTATTTGCTGGGATCTAATTATAACCATTTGTTTTTAATCACTAAATGGTTGTGGCACGATCGTAAACTGACCCCGCCGGAAGGCAAAGGCTTCTGGCAACAAATTTTCGATGGCATTTACTATCAGCAACGGCGCGAACGCAGAAAACGCAAAGAGCTACGTACCCTGGTACGGCGCTTCCGGGATGGTGCAGAAGCCTTACCCGAGGCGGTAGTAGTGCTGACCAGTGACTGGACCATTGTCTGGTGTAATAAGCTGGCTCAGATGCTGGTCGGGCTGCGCTGGCCCAGTGACGAAGGCCAGCGGATTGATAACCTGGTGCGTAATCCTGAATTTCAGAGTTTCTTAAAGCAGAAGCAGTTTCAGCAGCCACTGGAAATCAGTGCCAGCGGCAATAACACCCTGGTGCTGGAATGTAAAATGATGCCCTATGGCAGCGAGCAGTACCTGCTGATTATCCGCGACATTACCCAGTTAAAGCAGCTGGAACAAATTCGCAAAGACTTTGTTGCCAACGTCTCGCATGAACTTCGCACACCGTTAACCGTGCTGCAGGGCTATCTGGAAGTAATAGACGCTGAGCGGTTACCTGATCCTGCCATGTGGCAAAAAGCGCATACCGTGATGCTGGAGCAAACCCGGCGGATGGACGGTTTGGTGCAGCAACTGCTGACCTTGTCGCGAATTGAAGCCTCTGCCCGGGTTCAGTTTGACGATGAGGTGGATGTGCCGGCTATGCTGGCGACTCTGGAGCAGGAAGCCGAGGCACTGAACCATGAAAAGCAGCACAATATCAGCTTTAATATTGAAGCGGATTTAAAAGTGACCGGCGTTACCGAAGAGCTGCGTAGCGCTTTTAATAACCTGGTAACCAATGCTATCAAATATACCCCGGCCGGTGGCGACATCACGGTCAGCTGGCAGCGCCAGCATCAACGAGCAGTATTTGCGGTAAATGATACCGGGGAGGGCATCGCACCGCATCATGTTAAACGTTTAACCGAGCGGTTTTACCGGGTGGATCAGGCCCGGGCACGCAACACCGGCGGCACCGGCCTTGGCCTGGCCATTGTTAAACATGTGTTGTCGCGCCATAACAGCCAACTGATGATTTTCAGCGAACCTGGGCGGGGCAGTAGCTTCTCTTTTACTATACCGGCCGAACTGGTACTCGGTAACAACAAAACTGCTCCGCTGAAAAAAGCCAAATTTAAGGTGAAATAATCCGGCACTAGCGGCGCAACGGCTTTGCTTCAGGCCAGCAACGCGCAAGCGCTTGTTCGGCCGCTTTACCGAGCACATCCTGCTCCAGCCCCTCGGCTCGGCCCAGAAAGGTTTGTGCCAGTTCCCGATCGGCCATCAGGGTTGCAACCAGCTCGGTCGCATCGGCAATTGTCGTGGCATTTTCAACATAGCGGACATGGTGGCGGCTATCTGCCAGCAAATCATCTGACTCGTCACACCATTTGGTAAAAACCAGTTTGGCCAGCTCGCGCGAGCGGGCCTGCGGACCGCCAAATACAATAAAAAAGCTATCTGAAGTGGGGATATCATAGTTGCTGGTCAGCCTGGTTAACTGACGATGCAATTGTTTAACCTCATCTTCAGCACTGAGCGCAAGTAACCTGGCAAATACCGGCTCCAGCGTTTTGGCAAAGTGCTGGATCTGCAAGTGGCTAACGGTGCTGTGCTTTGTAACATCGTCAACAAGCTGGCGAATGTGGGCGGCAATAATGCTGGCCAGCTCAGGCGCCGCCTCACTTTTTAGTTGTGGTAACCAGTCTTTTAACAATGAGACAGCCTGCTCTGGCGGCGAGTGCAGTAACGTGTAATAGGCTGCCAGAGTGCTATGGGCTAACGCTTTGCACTGATGATAAGTCTCACCATTTACCGGTAGCTCCTGAATGTCATCACCGCAGCTGGCCACCAGCCGGCTATCCATCCGGATAATCAGTAATACTTCACCCCGGCTTATCTTATCTTTGAAATCCTGTTTGCGCCTGGCATAACATTGATGAAAATGCTGGTTAATGGTACCGAGCGGCGAGCTAACCGGTTCAGCGCTGGTATCTTGCATCGGGGCGCTCAAGGTAAATGTTCTCCACCGGTCACCCCAATTACTTCGGCAGTCAGATAACTGGATTCCTGCGAGGCCAGAAAAACATAAGCCGGCGCCAGCTCAGCCGGCTGGCCGGGGCGGCCCATTGGCACATGTTTGCCAAAATTTTTCAGCTTTTCCGGCGGCTGACCACCACTTTGCTGCAGCGGCGTCCAGATGGGCCCCGGTGCTACCCCATTAACTCTGATGCCTTTGTCGATCAGCATTTTGGCTAATGCTTTAGTAAAACTGGTAATGGCGCCCTTGGTAGAGGCGTAATCCAGCAAACCTGCTGATGGCTGATAAGACTGAATAGAGGTGGTATTAATAATGCTGGCGCCGGCTGGCATATGCGGCACAGCGGCTTTCGTTATCCAGAACATGGCAAACACATTGGTGGTAAAGGTTTGCTGAAATTGCTCGCTGCTTAAATCTGCCAGCTCTGCCTCAAACTGCTGCTTCCCGGCGTTATTGACCAGAATATCAATGCTGCCAAGCTTGCTGATTGTCTCGGCCACCAGCTTTTTACAAAAGGCTTCATCGGCAATATCGCCGGGTACCGCATATGCATTTACCCCGGCTTTTTGCAGCAGTTTTAACGTGGTTTCGCCATCAGTCTGTTCGTCTGGCAGATAATTAATTACCACATCTGCGCCTTCGCGGGCGAAGGCAATAGCCACCGCCCGACCAATACCGGAATCACCACCGGTAATCAGCGCCTTGCGACCCAGTAGCCGGCCACTGCCCTGATAGCTGTCTTCACCATGGTCTGCCGTCGGGCTCAGTTTAGCGTCAAGTCCCGGGTCGGGCTGTGAAGGGTCATGCTCAGTGTTACCGGTAGTATATTGTTTGCGGGGATCCTGCATTGAGAATTGATTTTTGGTGGTCATTCAGCACCTCCTGCCAGTAGCGAAAACAAGTAAGCGTGTAAGCTTGTTGCAGGTTTTATGCCTGTAATAAAGATAAAGAAAAAAATAAAACAGATCAGGAAGATAGCTAAAAATCGTAAGCGCAATACCGGTATAGCAAGCCGCACAGCTGAGCCTGCTACTGAAGATATTACCGTCGCCAGACGTAAAATTTGCAGCGCCAGCCTGAGGGTTATGAATTATGAGGTATGAGCTCCCGGCTCTGGGTTAAGGGTTAGCTGCTGCTTAGCTGTGCTTTGCGAAAACAGCCGTTATGATGATCATTGACCATGCCGCAGGCCTGCATATGGGCATAAATAATGGTTGAGCCGACAAACTTAAAACCGCGTTTTTTTAAATCTTTGCTAAACGCATCGGATTCCGGGCTGGTGGCGCGAAAATCTGCGGCACTGCTAATACTGTTTTGCTGTGGTTTGCCATTAACAAAGCGCCACTGATAAGCGCTGAAACTGTCAAACTCGGCCTGTATTTCCAGAAAGCGGGCAGCATTATTAATAGCGGCCGCTATTTTTAAGCGGTTACGGATAATCCCCGGATTTTGCAGCAATTCAGCGGCTTTAGCCTCATCGAAGGCGGCCACTTTAACCGGGTCAAAGTTGGCAAAAGCAGCCCGGTAATGATCACGTTTTTTTAATACCGTATACCAGCTAAGCCCGGCCTGTGCTGCTTCCAGGGTTAAAAACTCAAACAGCTTTGTATCGTCATATACCGGCACGCCCCACTCAGTGTCATGGTAGGCAACGTAATCGGGTTTAGTTAAATCAACCCAGCTGCAACGACAGGGCTCTGTGGTCGTTGATTCAGTGTTCACTGATTCTATGATCATCGATTCTCTGTTCATTGGCTCGGGGCTCATTTAGGCTTTGCTGCTGTTTTCTGTGGTGGCGCGGCCAGATAATCCAGCGCCAGGCCGGTTAATGCCCGTACTCCGGTTATCAGCGCATCTTCGTTAACGTCAAACATTGGCGAATGATTCGGTGGCACCTCGCTTAGTGGCGTGTTATCCGGCGAGATACCTAAAAAGAAAAATACCCCCGGGATCTGCTGCTGATAAAACGAAAAATCTTCGGCCCCGGTGATCGGTTTTATCGACGCAACGCCGTTATCTGCCGCCGCCCATTGTAAACTTGGCATCGCCCAGTTGGTCAGGGCCGGATCGTTCCAGGTTACCGCCGCAAAGTTATGGACATGAAAATCGGCTGCGGCGCCGCTGGCTTTGGCAATGTGTTCGCTGGTGTGAGCCATCCGGGCGATTAGGTCTTCGCGCATCCCGCTGTCAAAGGTACGGATGGTGCCTTCTAATTTCACCTCATCCGGAATAATATTCCAGCGGATCCCGCCGTGTACCTGACCAAATGACACCACCGCCGGTGCCTTAGTTACATCAATTTGCCGGGCCGGGATCAGGTTAATAGCGTTAATCAGCTGGCCGGTGACATTTATCGGATCGATGCCACGCCATGGGCTGGAGCCATGCACTTGTTTGCCTTTAACGGTTATCTGAAAGCTGTCGGCCGCGGCCATTATGCCTTCGGTTTTAACCTGCAGCTGGCCCGGTTCGCCCGGCCAGACATGCAGCCCGAAAATAGCGCTTGGGGCAGGATTGGCAAACAGCCCCTCGGCCAGCATCATCTTGGCGCCGCCTTCTTCACCGGCTGGCGGGCCTTCTTCCGCCGGCTGAAAGATAAACATGATAGTGCCGGCAATATCGGCTTGCTGTTTGCTCAGCACTTCTGCGGTACCCATTAGTATTGCAACATGGGCATCATGACCACAGGCATGCATAACGCCGGTTTGCTGGCCGTTAAATTCGCTGGTTACCTTAGAAGCAAACGGCAAACCGGTTTGCTCGGTTACCGGCAGGGCATCCATATCGGCCCGCAGCGCCACTACCGGGCCGGGCTTTGCCCCTTTTAAAATACCGACCACACCGGTGTGGGCAATACCGGTGCGTACTTCAAGGCCCAGTTTTTCTAAATGGGCTGCGACCTTAGCGGCCGTTTGAAACTCGCGGTTTGACAGTTCCGGGTGCTGGTGAATATCGCGCCGCCAGGCAATAACCTTTGGCATCACGTTCTGAATGTTTTTTGCAAGCTCAGGCCGCTCTTCAGCAATAACCAGTGGCGTGAATAAAAAAGGTAAAACAGACAGGCTTAGCAGTGACAGACGCATAGCAATTCCGGATAGTGACTATTAAGTATTCCTACCTTAAGCGCTCTGGCTAAAAAAGCCAAGCCATATGCTGCAGTTCCAAGCTGGCTGTTATAGCCATGCTGTTACAACGAGGCTGTTATAACCAGGCTGTTACAACCAGCCTTTGCGTTTAAAAAACCAGTAGGGGGCAAAACCGGAAAGCAGCATCAGCCCCAACGCCCACGGGTAGCCTAGCAGCCATTCCAATTCCGGCATATGGCTGAAGTTCATACCATAGGCACTGGCCACCAGCGTTGGGGGTAAAAACACTACCGCAGCAATGGAAAAGGTTTTAATGATTTGATTCTGGCGGATATTGATAAAACCCTGGGTTGAGTCCATCAGAAAGTTAATTTTATCGAATAAAAAGGTGGTGTGGGACATCAGGGTTTCGACGTCACGCATAATTTCCCGCAGGGTTTCTTCGTGCGCGGGCCGGCCTTTCAGATTGCGCAGCAAAAAAGAGATGTCGCGCTGGGTATCCATTAAGCACAGCCGGATTTTACCGTTGCTGTCTTCCAGTCGCGCCATTTTGCTAATCGCCTGATAAAGCTCTGAATCTTTTTCTTCCAGTACCAGATGACTGACGTCTTCCAGCTGCCGGTGCAAATCTTCTACCGTATCAGCATGGTTTTCCACTTTCTGCTCAAGAATAGTGACCAGCAGCCCGGCCGGATCAGAGCACGTTACCTGACCACGCCGTGCCCGCAACCGTAATAACCGAAAGTCGGCAATTTCATCTTCCCGAATGGTGATAAGCCGCTCGTCCTGCAAAATGCAGGCAACGGTTACCGTGGTATGCCGTCCTTCCTGGGGCGCAAGAAACAGTGAATGGACATGAATGCCGGCCTGATCCACAAAGCAGCGGGCTGAGGCTTCAATTTCCTCGACATCATCTGATTCAGGCAGCTCGACACTGAGCAGGGTACTTAGCAGCTCACGCTCGGGCTCAGTCGGCTCATGGGCGTCTATCCAGTGAGCGGTGCGCATCAGCTCAATATCATCAGTGGCCCCGGCCACCGGAATTTCCCGGATAATACTTTGATCAATCGTAAATAAGCGGATCATAGCGCCTCCCTTAATAAGCTATGCTAAGCCTGCAGTCTACCAAAAGCGCCAATATTGATTAAATGCGATAGCCATCATTGCTAGGTCCCGGGGCCGCATTCCAGGCAGGGGTTAACCTCAGCACTGGATTTTTGTAGATTACGCTGCAAATCTTTCAGCGCGGTACGCAGCCCCTCTTCGATAACCGGGTGATAAAAAGGCATCGCCAGCATCGAAGAAACTGTCATCTGTTGTTGTGCTGCCCAGGCCAGCAGATGGCCTATATGCTCAGCCGCCGGACCCAACATTTCGGCGCCGCTAAACACGCCGCTGTCACGGCTGGCGTATACTTTCAGTATGCCCTGATTTTTTGCAATAACCTTACTGCGGCCCTGATCTTCAAAAGAACAGCAACCTTCTGCATAGTTGTGCCGTTCAGCCGCTGTCATCTGGCAGGGCACAGTGCCGACGCGGGTAATTTGCGGGCTGCTGAATACCACTGAAAACGGCACATAGCGCTTTGCAGTTTTAAGCTCTGGATAACGTCCTGCGTTAGCTCCGGCAATTCTGCCTTCAGCGGCTGCTTCATGCAGCAGCGGGCTTTGCTGATTGGCATCACCGGCCAGGAACACCGGTTTATCGCCACATTGTAATGTTGAAGGATCGGTCAGCGGCACGCCTTTGTCATTTAAGGTCAGGCCACTGTTAGGCAAGTCAAGGCTTTGAAGGTTAGGTGAGCGACCGGTGGCCAGTAAAACATAGTCAAACAGCCCGGTTACCGGCCCGTTGTTACGATGCGTAAAACTGATGGTCACACCGTCAGTCACAGCTGAAATATCAGTGACGTCGGCATCGGTGTCTAAATAAAATTCTTTGCTAAAACATTGCCTGGCATAGTCGCGAATGTCTTGATCAGCAATGCCGGCCAACGCATCGCTGCGGCCAAACATATACACGTCAACACCCAGCCGGCTTAACGCCTGGCCCAGTTCCAGTCCGACCGCACCGGCACCAAATACGGCTATATTCTTTGGCAAGACGGCCAATTCGAACAGAGTGTCAGTGGTGAGCAGCCGCTCGCCCAGGCCTTGAAACATCTCAGGAATATAAGGGCTTGAGCCGGTAGCAATAACAATACGCTTTGCGGTTATTTCTGTTGTTGCGCCAACCGCCAGCAAACCCGGCGAGAGAAAACGGGCAGGGCCCTTTAGTTTGTGGTCATCAGGAATATCTTCCATTGACTTAAGTACTGAATCGACAAAGTTATCTCTTTCCTTACGAACCCGTTGCAGCACCTGCTGGCTATCAATAACAACATCATTAATCTGAATACCAAATAGCTCACTATGTGCAGCGTCGTGGGCACGCTCTGCGGCGGCAATCAATAATTTGCTGGGCATACAACCCACCCGGGCACAGGTGGTGCCATAGCTGCTGCCTTCAATCAGTACCAGCTTGTCGGTGTGCTTGCGCGCTGCATTATAAGCGGTTAGCCCGGCCGTGCCGGCACCAATGATGGCAACGTCTACCTGTTTTCTATCCATAAATCGGTCCTGATACTGTCAGCAGTTCTGTTTTGCCGTCAGCTAAAAGCAAGTATAAGTATATCTGTGCTTTCGCCGCGGGATCAGAGTGTTAGTTACTGACAGCATAGCAGAAGCAGTCGAGGACACAGTAATAGCGATGCACCTGCAAAAATTTCAGCCATGCCCTGTAAGCAGGTAGACACCCGCTACAGCCTTAATTCATAGAAGGCTGGTTAAAGTTTGACCTGTATCTCTGACGGGTGCTGTGCTAGGCTTTACTCTGGCAACAGGAGGTACGATGAGTAAGCAGTTAGCGCCAGCATCGTCGGCATTGGTGGTGGAAGGGGGCGCCATGCGGGGCATTTTTGCGGCAGGCGTGCTGGATGCTTTTATGGAGCAGCAGTATCAGCCGTTTCAGTTTGCTATTGGCGTTTCTGCCGGCTCCACTAATTTAATTGGCTATTTGGCCGGCAATCATGGCCGCAGCCGGCAAATTTTACTGGACCATGCCCGTCGCACCGATTTTTTAAACTGGCGCCGTTACCTGAAGGGCGGCCATTTCTGCGATGTCAGCTGGTTATGGCATGCCTCTTTTGACGAAGTCCCGCTGAATGTTGCTCACTATCTGCGTCAGCAGGTACCGCTTTATGCCGTCACTACCAGTGTGAATACCGGCCTGGCCCACTATTTTGAGGTGACCGCAGACAACATGCATCAGTTGTTTCCGGCATCGTGCGCGATACCGCTGATGTACCGTGATTTTCCACAAATTAACGGTGAGCAGATGACTGATGGTGGTTTGGCTGATGCCATTCCGGTATTAAAGGCTTATGCCATGGGCGCGCGCGACATTACCGTGGTTTTGTCACAGCCTGAGGGGTATCGCAAACGCACCAGCCGCTTGCCGGTATTAATGAAACCGTTTTTTAAACAGTACCCCCAGATGTTCAGCGCTGTGCTAAGCAGAACAGCGCGTTATAATCAGGCATTGAATTTTATTGCCAGCCCACCGGCAGATTGCAAAGTGAATGTGGTGGCGCCGCCTGCTGATTTTGCCGTAGGCCGTTTTTGTCAGAACCCGCAACTGCTGGAAGCCGGCTATCAGGCCGGCCGGCGCAGCGGTTTGCAGCAGGTATCGGGTATCTCGGAAGCCACAAATAACCTGGAAGCCATGCCGTTATCAAAGATAGCCACCGGCTAAAGTGGCGATTCGTTGGTCAGGCGCTGACAACTAGACAGTCTGTTATTAATAAACAATTGTTTCTGGCAGGCCCGGGCAATCCAGCCTGAACGCAATTTTCTTCAGGGCTTTTTGTTCCAGCTGCAAATCAGCAGATAACACACTTTGCTGGGTCAGCCATTCTGGCGGCAATAGCAGTTGTAGCTGCTGGGCACTGGCACTGGCAGTGAATTGCGGGATAAAATCATCGCGTCGTTTCTGATTTAGCAACACTGCCAGTCGTAATAACACCAATAAATTTATAACCTGAGGCAACTGATACAAACTGAAAATAGGCAGCTCATCTGCCCGGATTTTACGGCGATGAAAGCGCACCAGACAGGCCAGTAACTGCTGTTGCTCCTGGTTAAAGCCCGGCAGGTTGGCATTTTGCAAAATATAAGCCGAATGTTTCTGAATACCTGACGAGTTAATATGCAGACCAATTTCATATACTCTGCAAGCAAAACTGAGCAGCAGGCCATCGTCGTCAGTCAGCTGCCAGGCCGTTTGCACCTGGTTAAATAAAGCCTGAGCGGTGTGTTGTACCCGTTGTGTCTGGGCATCATCAACGGTATACCGGCGCATCATACTGCTGATGGTGTGCTCGCGAATATCATGATGTTGCAGGCGCTCGCTCATTTCATACAACACGCCTTCTCTGAGCGCGGCATCGACATACACCATCTCATCAATTTGTAGCATGTTAAATGCACCAATTAGAATCGCCAGTCCAGGACAAAGCAGCAGTTTGCGATCATCTGTTAAGCCTGCCAGTTCCAGTTCGCTGGCATTGTCGTACTGCAGCACGTGCCGTTTTAAGGCGGTTAAATCATTCAGCCGCAGACTGGTGCTGTTCCAGCCAAGACCCGCAATCACGTCTTTAATGGTTTTTACGGTACCTGAAGTGCCAACCGCTTGCTGCCAGCCGGCCGTACGAAAACTACTGACAATGGGCTCCAGTTCCTGCTCGGCTTGTAAAATAGCCCGCTCAAAGCGGCGCGAGCTGATCTTGCCCTGGCTGAAATGGCTTTGGCCATAGCTAACGCAGCCCATATTACGGCTGCTTAATCGTAATGGCTGCAGGCCTTCGCCAATAGCAAATTCAGTACTGCCACCGCCAATATCAATCACCAGCCGCTTGTTACTGAAATGCTCGAAATGGGCCACGCCCTGATAAATAAAACGGGCTTCTTCCTGACCGGAGATGACTTCTATCGGAAACGGGAATACCACCTTTGCCCGACGCAAAAAGGTGGCTGAGTTACGGGCCCGGCGCAGGGTGTAAGTGGCTATTACCCGCACTGCATTGGGAGCAAAAGGCTGCAGGGTATCGGCAAACTGGGCCAGTACCTGTAAACCCCGTTCAATAGCTTCCTCGCTAAGCACCAGCTCATCATTCAGGCCTTCAGCCAACTGCACTTTTTGCTTTTCCCGATGCAATAACTGCAATGAGCCATCAATTACCCTGGCAATAACCATATGAAAACTATTGGAGCCAAGATCAACGGCTGCCATGTAATCAGCGTCAGAGGACGCTATTTTTTCAGAATCTGTCAATTGTCTGTATCAACCTGTATCGCCTGTTGTCGCGCCAGAAAATAATAAATCTCCTGTTGAGAACGCAGATTGCGTTTATTGCCACGCTTAACATAAGCATTTGAATGTTTGCCGTCAATAATACGCGCCTTAACGTTATCCCGCCACTGGATATCCAGGGTACTGATAATTTGTTGCTTGATCCGGCTATCATATACCGGCACGCCTACCTCGACCCGCTGGTCGATATTGCGGGTCATCCAGTCCGCAGAGGAGATATATAATGCATTGTCGCCACCATTGTGAAACAAATATACCCGGGCGTGCTCCAGATAACGATCAAGCACGCTGATAATTTTAATATTCTGGCTTTTACCCGCCAGCCCTGGCATTAACGAGCACATGCCGCGGATAATCATCCGGATTTTAACCCCGGCCTGGCTGGCTTTGTACAATAGCTGGACAATTTCTTCGTCGACCAGATTGTTCACTTTTAAAAAGATTTCGGCTTTACGGCCGCTGGTAGCAAAATCAATTTCACGCTGAATTAAACTCAATAGCCGCGGCCGGCTCCAGGTAGGGGAGACAATTAAGTGCTGAAAATTAAAAGGCCGGTAGGAGTACTGAATAAACTCAAATACCTGATCAATTTCAGCAGTAATTTCACTATGGCAGGTAAACAGGCTCATGTCGGTATAGATACGGGCGGTTTTTTCATTAAAATTCCCGGTGCCAATATGACCGTAGCGAACGGCTTTGCCTTTTTCCTGCCGGGTTATTAAACACAGTTTTGAGTGGATTTTTAACGTGGTTTGGCCAAAAATAACTTCAATACCCGAATCCGTCATTCTTCGTGCCCAGTTGATGTTATTTTCTTCATCAAAACGGGCTTTAAGCTCGACCACAACCGTTACTTTTTTGCCGTTGCGCACCGCATCCAGCAGCGAATGGATAACCCGTGAGTGTTTGGCTACCCGGTACATAGTCATTTTAATATGGCTGACTTTCGGATCAAACGATGCCTGGCGCACCCACTCGGTAAAATAACTGAAATTATGGTAGGGGTAATACAGCAGAATATCGGTGGCCCGGATGGCATCGAAACTGGTTGGGTAGTGCTCAAAATCCGGGCTTGGCAGTGGCTCCATGGCCGGAAACTCCATACTCTGATGGCCCAGGTTCGGAAAACCGATAAAGTCCTTAAAATTGCGATAACGACTGCCGGCAATCAGGGCATCAGTAGAGCTGGTGCCCAATTGCCGGGTCAGCACTTTAAGCATTTGTTCCGGCATGGCGGCATCGTAAACCAGTCGGGTTGGTTCAGACTTTAAGCGCTGCCGGATGCCTTTTGACATTTTATCAATCAGACTTTGATCCAGGGTATCGCTGATATTGTACTCGGCATCGCGGGTCAGTTTGAGCGAAAAGGTACATATCGTATCGAATTGAAAAAAACCATTAAATAAATCACTGGCACAATGATTAATAATGTCGTCCAGCAACAATATCTGACGGCGGTAATGGCCATTCTTTTTACGGGTATTTAACTGCAGCGGCAGCTCAATAAAACGCGATACTTCCGCAGTAGGCACTTCAATAATTGCGTAGTCAGGTTTGCCGCTGCCGGTCATTTCCACCATCAGATAGGTGGTGTTATCTTCCAGAATTTTACTCAGCGAACTGTCGGTACTGGATAATATAATGGGTGAAATATGCCGTTTTACTTCACTGCGGAAAAAGGCTTTTACCCAGCTTGACTGCGCTTCAGTCAGCTTACTGTCATCAATCAATTCGATATTGTGCTTACGCAGCTCCAGCTGAATATCCAGATATATTTTATTAAATTGCTTGGCGAGCTCTTTAACCTGCAGCTGTATTTGCTGCAGCAGGGTTTCCGCATCTTCATGCTCCCAGGTCTGATACTTTTTCAGCAGAATGCGCCGTTTAACATCGGCGACCCGCACCCGGAAAAATTCATCCAGATTATTGGAGTAAATACCTAAAAACCGTAAGCGCTCAATCGGCGGGTTGCGGGTGTCTGCCGCTTCTTGCAGCACCCGGCCATTGAAGGCCAGCCAACTTAATTCGCGAGGAAATAACGGGTAGTCGGGGTGAGCCCCGCTGTTCTGGGATGGTGATGCTGGCTGATCCATGTTGATTGCTCCTGCTTACTGCCTGCAAAGCACACTATGGCATTTTTGTGACAGAATGATGAAACGCGACTGCCAGCTAGCCGCTGGCAGTCGCGTTTCATCATAACTGGGGATCACCATAGGTAAGGTAACGGGGGGTTAGTCTACTGAGGTTTCCACATCTACCACAATATCAGCAGCAATAGCTTCCAGAGCCTTAATGACCTCATCACGGCTCAGGCCTGCTGGCAACTGCACTGTGGCTTCAGCATGAAACAGCGGTACCCCCCAGTTTGGCGCACTTTGTCTGTTACTGGAAAACTGAATAATATTCGTACCCTTATGCTTAATCACCGACGATAATTCACGGACGATTCCGGCGCGATCATTGCCGGTAATAACAAAGCGCAATTGTTGTTGTTTGTTCAGCTCGCTCTGCTCACCTTGCTGCACTTTGATATCTAAATCGCTAATCTTGCTCAGCGCGGTGACTAAAGCTCCCAGATCAGGTTCTGCCACTTCTATTTGCACTATGCCGGCAAAATAACCTGCCAGATGGCTTAAGTTGCTGGCCATCCAGTTGCCATTTTGGTCATTTATTACCCTGGCTAACTGTTCTACTAACCCTGCTTTATCTTTACCAATAACGGTAAGGACTAACTGCTTCATATTGACATCCCTTACTATCACTAAAGGTTAAACCGCCGGTGAGCGGTCAGCTATTACATAATATACGTGAAAAAGTGTTTTAGAGTGTAGACCCAACTTTATGATTTTAAAACGCTAGTTAACTATTTATTTTTGGTTTGCTGTCTTGTCATGCGCAGCTGTTATAAGATAGGGCCAGCAAGTCTGAAAGTACGGGTATAAAAGATGGTGCTAACCAAATGGCACACAGCATTGCCAGGGCTGATCCTGATATCGTTTTTAGGGGGGGGCTGGGTGTCAGCCGTTGCAGCCAAAACCGACAGCACTCTGTCCAGTGTTGGTTCTGATACCCTGCAGCAAGTCATGCAATTGTGGGCAGACGAATACCGACGTCGCCACCCTAACGTGAATTTTCAAATCCAAAGTATTGGTTCATCCACCGCCCCCGTTGCGCTGATTGAAGGCACTGCGCAGCTTGGGCCCATGAGCCGGGCGATGCGCCAGACGGAATTGCAGCAGTTTGCACAGCGGTTTGGTTATCTGCCAACGGCCGTGCCGGTAGCTATTGATCTGCTGGCGGTTTATGTTCATCCCGATAATCCGCTGGATCAGTTAAGCCTGTCTCAGCTGGACGCCATATTCTCAATAAACCGGCGCTGCGGTGCCCCAACCGATCTTCAGCGATGGGGGCAGTTGGGGCTGACCGGGCCCTGGCAGCAGCGTTTTATCTCGCTGTACAGTCGCAATGCCGTGTCGGGAACCTATGGTTACTTTAAGCAACATGTATTGTGTAATGGCGATATCAAAGCCCGGACTAATCAGCTGGCCGGTTCGTCTGCCATGCTCAGGGCTATCAGCCAGTCGCAAGGTGGTATCGGCTATTCTGGTATTGGCTATGCAACCGACGATGTCAAGGTACTGGCGCTGGCGGTAGACGATGGTCCGGCGTTTGCGCCAACGGCTGCTAATGCATTAAGCGGGGATTATCCGCTGGCCCGGCAGCTTTATATTTATGTCAATCGGACACCTGGCCGGGCGCTGACGGCGAACCAATCCGCTTTTTTTGATCTGGTATTATCGGAGGCGGGTCAGCAAATCGTGCTGCAGGACGGCTTTTTGCCGTTACCCGCAGCGGTGATTGCGCGCTGGCGGCAAACGCTCGGTCTGCCAGCATTGTCGGAGCAACCATGACACCGCTGCCGCTTGCTGCACACAAGGCAACACGTCAGCTGCAACGTCGCCGGCGCTGGTATAATCGTTTGTTGCAGGCAGTCATTGGTCTGTCAGGTATCAGCGTGGTAATAATGCTGGCGGCTTTGTTTATCTATCTGGTTAGCGAAGTTGTGCCATTATTCCGTAGCGTTACCGGCACTGCGCTGCCGCCAGTGGCTGCGGTGTTTTCAGCACCATCTCCGTTAGAACAAAACCAGCTATCTGGCTGGCCGGGCACCCCGGCGTTTAATGCTGTTTCTGGCAGCGGCAACTATCAGTTACTGGCAACCGCAGACGGCCATGCCTGCTTACATTCTACCAAGCATGCTGCAGACTGTTTACAGCAATGGCAATTGACCCAAACTGCTGACACACTGACCAGTTTAAGCTGGCTGACTGCTGATCAGGCTGTGCTGGCCGGGTATCAGAGTGGTCGCTTGCAACAATGGTATTTAGTGGCTGAAAATAGCAAGGCCGCACATTTACAGTTGGTAAGAGAACTGCCCGGCCAACAGGCTGCGATACTGCACATTGCTCCGGAACACAACCGGCGCGGCTTTGCTACTCTGGCGGCAGATGGACAACTGGCAGTTTATTACTCGAGTATTGCCCGACCATTGTGGCAGCAGACTACGGCGATTACTGACGCTACCGGCCTGGTATTTTCAGCCAACAACCAGCAACTGAGTATTCACACTGACCAAACCCGCTACCCCTTTGCTCTGGATAACCCTCATCCGGAGGTTAACTGGCAAACGTTATGGCACAGTGTCTGGTACGAAGGGTTTGCCAGGCCTGATTTTGTCTGGCAAACCTCATCAGCTGCAGATAACTATCAACCGAAGTTTTCCTTGGTCCCTCTCACCACCGGTACCCTGAAAGCGGCTTTTTATGCCATGGTGTTTGCAGCGCCGCTGGCGATTATGGCCGCCATTTATAGCGCCTGCTTTCTGCCTGCAGGGCCGCGCAGACGAATAAAAGGCCTGATTGAGTTGATGGCGGCGTTTCCAACGGTAATTCTCGGTTTTATTGCCGCAGTATGGCTGGCGCCGGCTATTGAAGGGCATTTGCTGGCGTTACTACTGTGGGTAATATTTTTGCCACTGAGTATTTTGGTATTTGCTGCACTGTGGCCGAAGGTGCCGCTGCAACTTAGGTTGCGTTGGAGTGACGGTTGGGAAATCCCGCTGCTGATGCTATGGCTGGCGCTGATTAGCGCTCTGATATTTGTCGGAGCAAGTCAGTTAGACCGCAGCCTTTTTGATGGCGGCTTGCGCGTCTATCTTGATCAGCAGGGCTTTTTTTATGAGCAGCGCAACGCGCTGGTAATCGGTATTGCGATGGGCTTTGCGGTCGTTCCCGGTATTTTCGCGATTGCAGATGACGTGCTGTATCAGGTACCGCGACAATTAACCCGTGGTGCACTGGCCTTAGGCGCTACACCTTGGCAGACTGTGCTGCGAATTAGCTTGCCGCTTGCTGCGCCAGGCCTGATTGCTGCCACGCTGGTAGGGGTTGGCCGGGCCCTTGGTGAAACCATGATAATTCTGATGGCGACCGGCAACAGCCCGATAACTAATTTTAATGTGTTTGAAGGTCTACGCAGTTTAACAGCCACGCTGGCTATCGAATTACCTGAAGCAACCGTCGGCAGCAGTCATTTTCGGGTATTGTTTGTTGCCGCTCTGGTGTTATTACTGTTTACCTTTGTTGCCAATACCGCGGCTGAAGTGATCCGGCAACGCTTACGTAAAAAGTATCAGAGGTTATGACCGTGCTGCGAAATTGGTTTGCTCAGGGTACCCCATGGATTTGGTTAAATGCAGGTGCAGTGGCATTGAGTTTGTTACTGGTCGGTGGTTTACTGGTATTTATTGTCATGCAGAGTGTTGGTGTGTTCTGGCCAGCAGACATGTCAGGCCATCTTGGCAGTAAGTTACTACAATACCTACAGAACTGGTGGCAGTTTCTCAGTGGCGATTCAAGCGAGGGAGGCATTTTTCCTGCCATTCTCGGCACCGTGCTGATGGTAATGCTGATGTCGGTGCTGGTAACGCCACTGGGCGTGCTGGCGGCAGTTTATCTGCACGAATACGCCAAAGAAGGGCCACTATTAAAAGTGATTCGGGTTGCCGTGCATAATCTGGCCGGGGTGCCGTCTATTATATTTGGCGTATTCGGCCTGGGGTTCTTTGTTTACTTTCTGGGCGGCAGCATCGACAGTCTGTTTTATCCAGACCAATTGCCTACGCCGACTTTTGGAACCCCGGGGTTGCTATGGGTGTCGTTGACGTTGGCATTGCTCACCTTACCGGTGGTTATTGTGGCAACTGAGCAGGGGCTGGCCGGTATCCCTAAAAATTTGCGCCTGGGTTGCTTTGCACTTGGTGCCACGAAAGCAGAAGTAATCTGGAAGATCGTGCTACCTCAGGCCTCTCCGGCGATGGTTACCGCTCTGATGCTGGCGATAGCGCGTGCCGCTGGCGAAGTGGCGCCGTTAGTGTTTGTCGGCGTGGTAAAGTCTGCACCGGCGCTGCCGATCAGTTCTGAGTTCCCATATTTGCAGCTGCAACAAAAAATAACCAGCCTGAGTATGCATATTTACGACGCCGGGTTACAAAGCCCGGACGCACAGCGAGCTGAGCCGCTGGTGTTTGCCTCAGCAATGGTGCTTATAACATTGATATTTATACTGAATTTGCTGGCTTACCGGCTGCGTAAGCGGTTAAATTCGCGCTATCGCAATCGGACGGTTAATGAGTAATAAAACTGTAACATTAGCAGGGTAAGATATGAATGTAGAGGTTGCAGCAAAACTTGAAGTGCAGGATTTATCGCTGAAATTTGCTGATAAGATGGTATTGCAGCGCATCAACATGCGTATTCCACAGCATAAGATTACCGCGTTTATTGGCCCCTCTGGCTGTGGTAAATCAAGTTTGCTGCGAAGTTTTAACCGGATGAACGAATTACTGGACGATACCCAGACCACCGGCAGCGTGTTGCTGGATGGCCAGAATATTTATCAGTCGGCGGTCGAGGTGGCGGAGCTGCGGCGCAGAGTCGGCATTGTTTTTCAAAAACCTAACCCTTTCCCGCACAGTGTGTATGAAAATGTGGCCTTTGGTCTGCGTTTGCAGGGCATTAAGCAAGCCAGACAATTAGACGAGCTAGTGGAATCTGCTTTACGTAAAGCAGCGTTGTGGGACGAAGTACGTGACCGGTTGCATGATAGCGCGGTTAACTTATCGGGTGGCCAGCAGCAGCGACTGGTTATCGCCAGGGCTATCGCGATCGAGCCCGAAGTATTGCTGCTCGATGAACCAGCGTCGGCATTAGATCCGATTTCAACCCTAAAGATTGAAGAACTGATGTACGATTTAAAACAGCACTATACTCTGGTAATCGTAACGCACAACATGCAACAAGCTGCCCGGGTGTCAGATTACACCGCCTTTTTAAATATGGGGCAGCTGATAGAATTTGATGAGACAAATAAGATGTTTACTGATCCCAGCCAGCGCGCCACCGAAGATTATATTACCGGACGGTTTGGTTAACGGATTCAGCAAACAGCACATTTAACAGCAGCAAGGGTCAGGCAATGGATAAGTTAAATTTATCAAAGCATATCTCTAGTCAGTTTAATGAAGAGATAGAGCAGGTTCGTAACCATGTAATGGCGATGGGCGGCTTAATTGAAAGACAGCTGTTTGATGCACTGGAAGCAATAGCCAACAGCGATAGCGAGCTGGCGCAACAAGTGATTCAGAACGACTTAAAGGTCAATGACTGGGAGTTGCAAATCGATCAGGAATGTACCCGGATTATTGCTAAGCGCCAGCCGGCTGCCAGCGATTTACGGTTAATTATGGCAATATTAAAAACGATCGCTGATCTGGAGCGGATCGGCGATGAAACCCGGCGCATAGCCAAGGTTGCATTAGAATCGTTTAACAGTGCCCAGCAAGACCTGCTGGTTAATCTGGATAATCTGGGCCGGCATGTCGGCCAGATGTTACATGACGTGTTGGACGCGTTTGCCAGAATGGATGTCGAAGCGGCGTTAACGGTGCACAAAGAAGATAAAAAAGTTGACCGTGAATATGAGTCTATCACCCGCCAGTTGATGACCTATATGATCGAAGACCCCCGCTCAATACCGAAAATTATGAATGTGTTGTGGTCGGCCCGTTCGCTGGAGCGGATTGGTGACAGGTGTAAAAATTTGTCTGAATACATTATTTTCTTTGTAAAGGGTAAAGTGGTCAGACACAGCTCAGAAGAAATGCTAGAGAAAGAAGCCCGCAGCTAACTTTATCAAAACAGACTCGCTTTTTTAAATCGCCTCATCCAGACTTCTGGCTGAGGCGTTTCTGTTTTATCTGCTAATATTTCATTTTTATTGCGGTTTGATTGCAGTTACAATGCGCGCCGACCTTATTCACCCTGAATATTATGAGGCCACACTATGCCAGGTAATACATTTTTATCCGTGTTTGCTAAATCACCGATAAAACCTATCGAAGAACATATTCGCAAGGTACACGAAGCCAGTGAGCTACTGTTACCGTTTTTTGCTGCGGTGTATCAGAAAGATTGGCTTCAAGCGGCAGAGGTGCGAAAAGGCATCGTTACCCTGGAAAAAGATGCCGACCGCATGAAGCGGGACATCCGGATTAACTTGCCCCGCGGCTTATTTTTGCCGGTAGACCGGACTGATATTCTGGAATTAGTGGCGCAGCAAGACAAAATCGCTAATAAAACCAAAGATATCTCTGGCCGGGTACTGGGCCGCGAGCTGGAGATTCCTGAGGCCATTCAAACCGACTTTCATGCGTATATCCAGCGCTGTATTGATGCCACGGCGATGGCCTCTGAGGCCATCAACGAGCTGGATGAGTTGCTGGAAACGGGTTTCCGTGGTCGTGAGGTTGATCTCGTGATCAAGATGGTAGAAAAGCTGGATGCGATTGAACATGACACTGACGAAATGCAGATTAAGCTGCGCAAGGCGGTTCGGATTGCCGAAGCCGATTTGAACCCGGTAGACGTGATGTTTTTATACCGGACCATTGAGTGGATTGGCGATTTGGCCGACATTGCCCAGAAAGTGGGTTCCCGCTTAGAAATAATGCTCGCCCGTTAATTAACAAAGGTATTACTGATGGATATTATTCAATCATACGGCCTCATTCTGATTATTCTGGCTGCAGTTTTTGGTTTTTTGATGGCTTATGGTGTTGGTGCTAACGACGTTGCCAACGCGATGGGAACCTCGGTTGGTTCTAAAGCGCTTACCATTAAGCAGGCTATTTTTATTGCAGCTATTTTTGAATTTGCCGGAGCGTATCTCGCCGGTGGCTCGGTTACGTCGACCATCCGGGGGGGCATTACCGACGCGGCATTTTTTGTCGATGCACCTGAGCTGATGGTATACGGCATGATAGCCGCCTTACTGGCTGCAGCTACCTGGTTAATTGCCGCATCCTATTTTGGCTGGCCGGTATCAACCACGCATTCTATTGTCGGCGCTATTATTGGTTTCGCTGCTGTTGGCGTGGGTTTTGATGCGGTGCACTGGGATAAGGTGGGTGGCATAGTTGGTAGCTGGGTAGTCACGCCTATCCTGGCAGGTATTCTGGCCTATATGTTTTTTATGAGTGCCCAAAAGCTGATTTTCGATACCGATCAACCCATTGTTAATGCCAAGAAGTATGTCCCGTTCTATATGGCATTTGCTGCATTTGTTATGGCGCTGGTAACGGTGCAAAAAGGCTTAAAGCATATTGGTCTGGATATCAGTACTGCCAATGGTTACTTAATGGCACTGGTACTGGGGGTGATCGTCGGCCTCATTGGTAAAGTGGCTATCAGCCGGATTAAAATTGACCCGGCTGCAGATAAAAAAATGCAATTTAATAATGTTGAGCGCATTTTCAGTGTATTAATGATCACCACCGCTTGCTGTATGGCGTTTGCGCATGGCTCAAACGATGTTGCCAATGCCATAGGCCCGCTGGCAGCAGTAGTCAGCGTGGTCAGCTCTGGTGGCGAAATCGCCAGCAAAGCCGCCCTGGCCTGGTGGATCCTGCCTCTGGGGGGGGTTGGTATTGTGATTGGTCTGGCTACGCTGGGCGCCAGAGTAATTAAAACCGTCGGCACCGCTATTACCCATTTAACCCCAAGCCGTGGTTTTGCTGCAGAATTGTCGGCGGCGTCAACGGTGGTTATCGCGTCGGGTGCCGGTTTACCAATATCAACTACTCAGACCCTGGTAGGGGCGGTATTAGGTGTGGGGTTAGCCCGCGGTATTGCTGCACTTAACTTAGGCGTGGTACGTAATATCTTTATTTCCTGGGTAATCACCCTGCCGGTTGGTGCTGGCCTGGCGATTATCTTTTTCTATATCCTGCAGTTCTTGTTTACGCTGTAGTCGTTTTGAAATAACAAAAAGGGGCTGAAATTCAGCCCCTTTTCTATTGGCTGCGACCCGTCCTGAATAGACTAATGGGTTACGGCTGGTATGCACTGATCAGGGTTAAATCTCTGACGGTGCGAAAGCCATAAACTGACATATGCCAGACACCAGCTTCAGGATTGCTGATAACACAGGTTTCCTCGTTGCCATTGCGGTTTGGCCGGCAATCATAGCTTCCTGCACCAGGTGTGCTGCCATACTTCAGATAAAGATCAGCATCGCCGCGGCCACCGGTAATGGTTACGCTAAGCTCAGCCATGCCTGCCGGCACATCCAGCGTATAGTGCTGCCAGCTGCGACGGCCGACATTGATATTGGTGATGGTTTCACCACCGGCATCAGGTAAATCCGGATCGCCAGGCTCATCTTCGGCGATAAAGCTACCCGTCAGGCTAACGCCGGTGAAAGTGGTGTAACCCATTACCTTAACGAAGTATGTCCCCTCCTGGGCCGGATCGATAAGACAACTCTCGTCGTTACCAGCAAGATAGGGCCGGCAGTCGAAGTCGCTTGCGGTGGGTTCAGCGCCAAATTTAACATACAGATCAGCGTCACCAGTGCCACCATTCATGGTAAATGCCAAATCAGTTGCCATGGCGGGCACGTCCAGCGAGAACAATAACGCCTCGCCACCAGCGCCCGCGAGATCCGCTACAGTTTCGCCATTTTCCAGGGCTGTTGCCTCTGGTGGCGTAGGCTCGTCCGGGCCATCGCCCGAACCGGCACAGCCGAACTCGGCCAGATAATCTACGGCGTCTTTAGCTTGCACCAAACCAAAACCATAAGACGTGTCACGTCCTGCGGCTCCTAAATCATCAGCGCTGGCAGCCAGCGCAGCGCGAATTTCTGCATTACTACACGTGGGGAAATGGCTCCAGACCAATGCGGCTACACCGGCAACATGAGGTGATGCCATCGAAGTACCGCTCATCAGGCCATAATTACTGGCGCCCGATGTCAGATTAGCCATGCTGCCAAGTTGAGTCATCAGCATCTGGCCATCTTCCTGTGAAATACTCACCGCTGGAATCGTCGCGCTTGTCCCTTCAACAGTACCGCTGAAATTGCCCGCTTCATTGTTATAAATAATGGCAGCCAGACCTCCACCCGCCTGACATGATTCCACTTTTTGCGAAAAGGCGACTTCACCCCGGGAAATTAAACAGACTTTATCGGCAACGTCGGTACAGGCGTCAATTGCCAGGCCACAGTCAGCGAATTCTGCATTGACCGAACCGCCGGCAGAACCAGACATCGGGTTTGCAGCGTAAAATACGCTATTTACACTAAGTTGTCCTTCCAGTGCCGTACCTTCAGGGTAGGTAGAGCGCACATCTACACCCGGGCCGGCCAATTCTACCTGAGCGTTGCGCTGAGAAAAGCCTGCCAGGGTTTTTGTGTTATCTACGGCAGCAACCGAGACCACAGAGTCATAGGATGCCGGATAAGATAACGCGGTATTGCCATCGTTACCTGCCGCGGCGATTAATAATAAACCAGCGTCAAAAGCTGCCTGCATGGCGTTGTTTTCAGTAGCGTTAGGACCACCGCCGCCAAGGCTCATGTTAACCACGGTGGCACCCGCGTCAGCACAGGCATTTACAGCACTGGCCAGGGTGGAAGAATAACCCCAGCCAGCGGCATTAAATACTTTAATAATGTGCATGTTAAGCTGGCCATTGGGCATAACACCCACAACTCCGGTATCGTTATTCAGGGCACCGATAGTGCCGGCGACATGAGTACCGTGCGGGCCACCGGCATCAAACCAGTTGCCGGTGCCAACATCATTGGTGCCGTTAATGTTGCCAGATGCAAAGTCTTCATGTGGTAAATCGAGACCTGAGTCAATTACACAAACAGTCTGATTACTGGCGAATTCATCGCTTACTAAATCAGCCTGCACCATCGGATAGCCGTAAGGTATTTGTTGCATCATCGGATAACGACGTTGATCAACTTCAATCCGTTCAATGGCAGGATCGGCTTTAATTAAGTTAACCATGCCGGGACGCAGCTCTACTGCAATAGCACCTTGTTCTGCCAATAAATGATGTATTTTGGCACCCTGGCGTTTTAATTTACTGCTGTTGTCGTTAAGCCGGGCCAGAATGACATCTTTGGCGCGTTTGTGATGGCTTAAAACATAGTCGTGTTGCTTGTTCAGTCCTAAGCTGCTGTCCTTATATTTGATGATGTAACGATTGTCTTCAGCAGTGCTGTTATCAGTGGTTGCCAGAGCGCTATTTACTGCCAGTGCCAATAGGCTGCAGCTGGCGATGGCCAGTGGTTTGGTCAATTTGGACATATTTCACCCTCCTGAGGTGATTTTTTATAATAGATCGTTCCTTCAAACGGGCTGCGGACTGCCCAACTCGCAACCAGAGGTCAAGGTATGTAACACTCGTTTGTATCTAAATGGATAATATTCCAGGGTACTGCTGTGACACGGTTACAGATACATACAATGATAATCTCAAGCTATAACAAATAAGCAATTGTTTCAATTTGTAATTTACAATAAATACAAATTATAAATGTAAGTGACTGAAATATTGCTTATTAAAAAATATAAAACCCTTTAAACCTGGTGCTTTTAACGAAAAGGTTTAAATATGTTAATATTTGCTGCGCTCGACCTTAAGCCGGCAATACTTTATATTGATTTGTATAATCGAACAGACTTAGTATTTTAATCGGAATAGGCAATGAAACGACTTCCCAGTGTAAAACAGCTGCAATATTTGCTGGCACTACACGAACATCAACACTTTGGCCGGGCTGCTGAGGCGTGTTTCGTCGGACAGTCCACGCTTAGCGCTGCCATCGCTAACCTGGAAGAGACCATGCAAACCCAATTGCTGGAACGGGATCACAAAACCTTTATTTTTACCTCGTTAGGTGAGGATGTGGTGCGCCAGGCCAGACACATTATTGAGCAGTGCGAAGAGCTGACTGAATTCGCGAAGTCGCAGGGTAAACCGATGGCCGGGCCATTCCGGCTTGGCTGTATTCCAACCATAGCGCCCTTTGTGCTCAGTGAAGTGATGAGTTTGTGTCGTGAGCGCTATCCCGACTTACAATTGCTGCTGCGCGAAGATACCTCAGACAATTCGCTGCATGCATTAGCCGAGGGACGTTTAGATATGGTTTTGCTAGCACTGCCTTATGAAACGGGGGCGTTTCATACCGAAGTACTGGCACAGGATGGCTTTAAGCTGGTACTGCATAAAGACTGGCTCGGCCGTGGTTTTAATCAGGATATCAGTCAATGGCCTGACGAAAGTATTTTTTTACTGGAGCGGGAGCATTGTCTGACCGGCCATGCGGTCAAAGCCTGCGAGCTGGAAGACAGCCGTAAAGTAAACCCGTTTTTTGCCACCAGCCTGCACACTCTAACCCAGATGGTGAACAACAAACTGGGTGTCACTTTTATTCCGCAAATGGCCATTAACAGCGGTCTGCTGGACAGCACTGAACTCATCACCCAACCGCCAACCAGCGGCAATGCGTACCGGGATATTGGTGTCGCCTGGCGGCCGACCTCCAGTAAGGCCCGCAGTTATCGCTTAATGACCAGCCTGATCAGCGAAGTACTGGCGCAAAAATGCCAGTAAATCTAAGCGGGCTTCTGCTAGAATAGCGGCTGTTTTTTTACAGCCGTGCCTCTGGTCGGTAAAGCCAAGGAAATTTTTGTATGCAAGTTAAAGACTTCTCATTCGAGTTGCCTGAGCAACTTATTGCCCGTTTTCCCAAAGCCGAACGCTCGAGCAGCCGCCTGTTGGCGATGGACAAGCAAAGCGGAGCATTAAGCCACCATATTTTTAAAGAGCTAACTGACTTTTTGCAGCCCGGCGACTTACTGGTGTTTAACAACACCAAAGTGATACCGGCCCGGCTGTTTGGTCAGAAAGCCTCAGGCGGCAAAGTTGAGGTATTGGTTGAGCGAATGCTGGATGACAAGCGTTTTTTAGCGCATGTCCGGGCCAGCAAGGCGCCTAAACCCGGCACGGTGTTGCTGCTGGAAAACGCTGCTGAAGTGCGGATGAATCAGCGCCATGACGAGCTGTTTGAACTGGAAGTGCTTAGCGACGAGCCGGTTTTAGTGATGCTGGAGCGGTTAGGCCATATGCCACTGCCGCCCTATATCGACCGACCTGACACCGAAGAAGATAAAGCGCGTTATCAAACGGTTTATAACGAAAAGCCTGGTGCCGTTGCCGCACCGACTGCCGGCCTGCATTTTGACCAGCCGTTACTGGATAAGCTGCAAGCTAAAGGCGTGGAGTTTGCTTATGTAACCTTGCATGTTGGCGCTGGCACGTTTCAGCCGGTGCGGGTCGACAATGTGCTGGAGCACAAGATGCACGCAGAATATATCGAGGTACCAGAGCAGGTAGTAGATGCGGTGGCCCGCTGTAAAGCCCGTGGCAACAAAGTAGTAGCGGTAGGCACCACCTCGGTACGTTCACTCGAATCTGCGGCCATGCAGGGGGAGGGTGAGCTGATTAGCTACTATGGTGATACCCAGATATTTATCTACCCCGGCTATGACTTTAAAGTGATTGATGCCCTAATCACCAACTTTCACCTGCCAGAATCGACGTTGATTATGCTGGTATCAGCATTCAGCAGTCGCGAAAACGTGATAAATGCCTATGATACGGCGATTCGTGAACAATATCGTTTTTACTCTTATGGTGATGCAATGTTTATTGGCTAACTTCTAAGTAAGATCAGGTAGTAAGGAAATTCCTGTTTCGCCGCCTTCGACAGCACATCCCTTTGCTGTCTCAGCCTCCGCGGCATCCATGCCGCTGCTACACAGGAACACCTTACTACCTTCTTGCAGGTTCCTGCTTAGTTAATCTGGATTTAGCTGTTATAATCGCGGCGCGAAAAAGCCAGACTGTCTTTCTGGCATACGAGGATAGTAATGAAATTTGAATTAGATACCACCGACGGCCGGGCCCGTCGGGGCCGGCTGATTTTTGAGCGCGGCATTGTTGAAACCCCGGCCTTTATGCCGGTGGGCACTTACGGCACCGTTAAAGGTATGACCCCGGAAGAGCTGGATGCGACCGGCGCTCAGATTTGTTTAGGCAATACCTTCCACTTGATGCTGCGCCCCGGCACCGACATCATCAAAAAACACGGTGATTTACACGATTTTATGCACTGGCATAAGCCTATTCTGACCGACTCGGGTGGTTTTCAGGTATTCAGCCTGGGTGAATTGCGCAAAATTACCGAAGAAGGCGTAAAGTTTCGCTCTCCTTTAAATGGCGAGCGGATAATGCTGACCCCGGAGCGCTCGATGGAAGTGCAGCGCGATTTAGGCTCTGATATTGTGATGATTTTTGACGAATGCACGCCGTATCCTGCGACCGAGCAACAGGCGAAAAAATCGATGGAGATGTCATTGCGCTGGGCGAAACGCTCGAAAGACGCGCATGGGGATAACCCTGCAGCGTTATTTGGCATTATTCAGGGCGGCATGTATCCAAATCTGCGTGATGTATCGCTGCAGGGCCTGGAAGAAATTGGTTTTGACGGCTATGCCATTGGCGGTTTATCGGTGGGTGAACCGAAACAGGATATGATTAATATCCTGAACCATACCACTGGCCAGATGCCAAGCCATAAGCCGCGCTACTTAATGGGTGTCGGCAAGCCGGAAGATATCGTCGAAGCGGTGCGTCGCGGCATTGATATGTTCGATTGTGTTATGCCAACCCGCAATGCCCGTAACGGTCATTTGTTTATCGGTACCGGCGTAGTGAAAATTCGTAACGCGAAACACAAAGAAGACACTTCGGCGCTGGATCCTGAATGCGATTGCTACACTTGTAAAAATTATTCCAGGTCATATTTACACCATCTGGACCGCTGTAACGAAATACTGGGTGCCAGGCTGAACACCATCCATAATTTGCATCATTATCAAAAACTGATGCAGGGATTGCGCGAGGCCATAGCCACTGGTACCTTGGAGCAGTTTGTCAGCGAGTTTTACGCGAAGCGGGGGTTACCTGTACCGGCGTTAGAAGCGGTTACTGAAATTTTAGATAACACTGAAATACCGGCGAATACTAATTAAGAATTAAAACTTCACTATTTTATTAATTTTAAGGGGAAAACCATGAGTTTATTTATTAGCAATGCTTATGCTGACAGCGCCGCAGCGGCACCACAAGGTGGTGGCTGGGATTTGATTATTATGTTGCTGGCCTTTGGCCTGATTTTTTATTTTTTAATTTACCGGCCACAAGCAAAACGGGTTAAAGAGCACCGCAACCTGATGTCAGCTCTTGGCAAAGGTGATGAAGTGTTAACCCAGGGTGGTATCGTTGGCAAAATCAGTAAAATTGCGGATGACAAAGATTTCGTCACGGTTGCGTTAAATGACAGCACTGAAGTTACCGTACAGAAATCAGCGATTAGTGCCGTGTTACCAAAAGGCACGTTAAAGTCGCTGTAAGCGGCAAAGCGAATAAAAAAGGATCATCTTGTGTTAAACAAAAATCCTCTCTGGCGGTATTTGGTGGTGTTAGGTTTGTTGCTTGCAGCATTTCTATATGCCTTGCCCAATGTGTACCCAGAAGATCCGGCATTAAATATTAATGCCAGCCGTGGCGGTGTAGTCAGTGAGACCACTCGTGCTGCACTTGAACAGGCATTTACTGCTGCTAACATTTCAGCGAAAGCGGTCACGCTAACTGAAGGCCAGATCCTGGCCCGTTTCAGCAGTGCTGAAGACCAGCTGCGGGCCCGCGAAGTGGCGGAGCGCCAGTTAGGGGGCAGTTATATCACGGCCTTGAATATGGTACCTACCACGCCGGCGTGGTTGCGTGCTATTGGCGCCAGCCCAATGAAACTGGGACTGGACTTACGCGGTGGTGTGCACTTTTTGATGGCGGTTGATATGAAAGCCGCCATTGATAAAAATATTAACGATATGGTGCAGGCGTTTCGCGCTGACTTGCGCGAAGAACGGGTTCGGTACCGGGCTGTACAAGCGGATCTAGAGCGTGGCCAGGTGCAAATTTTACTGCGTAGTGCAGAAGACTTAGCCGCAGCACGCAGCGCCCTTGGTAAAACCGATCAGGAACTTATTTTCAGTGAAGGCGATACCGAGCATAGCCTGATAGTCAGTTTAAGTGAAAACCGGGTACGGGAAATTCGTGAATATGCACTAGAGCAGAACATCACTATTATCCGTAACCGGGTAAATGAAATTGGTGTCGCTGAACCCTTGGTGCAGCGCCAGGGGGCGGATCGGATTATTGTTCAGCTGCCAGGAGTACAAGACCCGGCGCAGGCTAAAGAAATTCTGGGTGCGACCGCTACCCTGGAATTCCGCCTGGTTGATAACGACTCTGATTTGGGCGCCGCCTTAGACGGCCGTTTGCCAGCAGGTTCCAGCCTGTATCGCGACCGTAACGGCCAGCCTTACCTACTGGAAAACCGCACAATGTTAACCGGTGATCATATTACCGGGGCGACCTCGGGCTACGATGAATACTCGCGGCCGCAAGTGAGTATTTCACTGGATGCACAGGGCGGCAATTTACTGTCTAATGCCACCCGCAGCACCATTGGCCGCCAGATGGCTACGGTATTTATTGAATATAAGCCAGGTGAAGAGCGCAATGAAGATGGTACCCCGGTGCTGGTGAAGTACGAAGAGGTCATCAACGCCGCGACAATTCAGGCCCGTTTAGGCCGTAGTTTCCGGATCACGGGTATTGATAACCCGGCCGAAGCGCAGAATCTGGCATTGCTGCTGCGCGCAGGTGCGTTAATTGCGCCAACCCAAATCATTGAAGAGCGGACGATAGGCCCAAGCCTTGGTAAGGAAAATATTGATTTAGGTATGACCGCGATTATGTGGGGTATGGTGGTAGTACTGATCTTTATGGTGTTGTATTACAAAGCGTTTGGTTTAGTTGCCAACGTAGCGCTGCTGGCTAACCTAATCCTGATTACCGGTTTTATGTCAATGATCCCGGGGGCTACGCTGACCCTGCCGGGTATGGCGGGTATCGTGTTAACAGTGGGGATGGCGGTGGATGCTAACGTTCTTATCTTTGAGCGGATCCGGGAGGAACTGGCTGAAGGACGCAGTGTACAACAAGCCATTCATCACGGTTATGACCGCGCTTTTGCCACCATTGCCGACTCCAACATTACCACGCTGTTGGTGGCCTTGATTTTGTTTGGCATCGGTACCGGTCCGGTTAAAGGCTTCGCCATTACGCTGGCGATCGGTATTCTGACTTCGATCTTCACTTCAGTAGTCGGTACCCGGTTACTGGTTAATTTATTCTGGGGTGGCCGCCGCGTGCAGTCACTGCCAATGTAAGGAGGCGGTGTGAGAATATTTCGCTTTACGGAACCGCTGAATTTTATGCGGTTAAAGATACCAGCTCTGATCTTATCGGGTTTGCTGGTTATTGCTTCACTAGCCACTATTACTGTCAAAGGTATGAACTGGGGCCTGGACTTTACCGGGGGCACCGTTATTGAGGTAGGTTATAGCGGTGGTGCCGATTTATCTCAGGTGCGTCAGGTATTGGCCGACAGCGGTTACCCCGATGCCGTGGTGCAGTATTTTGGTTCCAGCGAAGATGTGGCGATAAGAATATCGCCGCGTGAAGGTGTGGACCAGTCTACTATCTCAAATCAGGTGCTTAGTGCACTGACGGTGACATCCAGCGAGCCGATTGAAATGCGTCGGGTGGAGTTTGTTGGCCCAAGCGTCGGGGATGAGCTAAAAGAGCAGGGCGGCTTAGCCATGCTGGCAGCGCTAATTGGTATTTTGTTGTACGTAACCATGCGCTTTGAATGGCGCTTGTCAGTAGGTGCGGTGCTGTCACTGGGCCACGACGTGATCATTACCCTGGGGTTGTTCTCGTTGCTGCAGCTGGAGTTTGACTTAACGGTACTGGCCGCAATTCTGGCACTGATTGGTTATTCGATAAACGATACCATCGTGGTATTCGATCGGATCCGGGAGAGCTTTCGCAAGTTACGCGATTCAACGGTACATGAAACCATCAACGATGCCGTCACCTCTACCTTAAATCGGACTGTGGTAACGTCATTAACCACGATCATCGTGTTAATTGTGTTGTTCACTATGGGGGGGGCGCTGATCCATAACTTTGCAACGGCGCTGTTGTTCGGTATTGCTATTGGTACCTATTCTTCGGTATTTGTGGCCAGTGCGCTGGCGGTACAACTTGGCATTAGCCGCGAAGATATGTTGCCACCTCCACCACCTGAAAAAGAAGGTGAAGGTACGGAACCATTGCTGTAAAACAGCTGTTTATGTGTTAAAAATGCCAGTCTGTGACTGGCATTTTTTTTAGGTGAGGTTTCTATGACGACGCAACATGCCCCGGGTTTTATTGCCCTGGTTAATCAGGCGAAGGCTGAAATAAACGAAATAACCATTGCTGAACTACAACAACATAACCAGCCTTATGTATTACTGGATATTCGCGAGGATCATGAATGGGTTAAAGGCCATTTACCGGAAGCGATGCATTTAGGCAAAGGGATTATTGAACGCGATATTGAACAGATGGTGCAGGACAAAAAACAAAAAATTGTGTTGTATTGTGGCGGTGGTTATCGCTCAGCGCTCGCGGCGCAAACTCTGCAGCAGATGGGGTATCAGCAGGTATTGAGTCTGGCAGGTGGCTACAGAGAGTGGAAGGAGCAGGGACTGGCAGTAGAAGTGCCGGCTTAGGCCTGAGCGCTAAGCCGGAACGGGTAAGCGGTTTATTTAGCCAGAGTTTCTGACAGATGTGGCCGCATGCCTTTAACCATCGCTTGCAACACTTTCGGACTGGCCGCAACGGTATTGCCGGTTTTCATATGGTTGGAACCGCCAACAAAGTCGCAGACCATACCACCGGCTTCGCGCACGATCAGCTCACCTGCGGCGATATCCCATGGCTTTAAGCCAATTTCAAAGAAGCCATCGAACCGGCCCGCGGCAACGTAAGCTAAGTCCAGTGCTGCTGAACCCGTGCGGCGCATATCGGCACAGTCGGCAAAAAAGCTATTGAAAATTTTGCTGTAGCTGTCCAGGTGATGTTTGGCTTTAAACGGAAAGCCAGTGGCTAAAATCGCGCCCGTCATATCTGGCAGCGCAGTGACCCGGATCCGGGTGCCGTTAAGTTGAGCGCCACGGCCACGTGAGGCAGTAAATAACTCGCCGCGCAGGGGATCAAAAATGACCGCCTGATCTAATTTACCGTTGTGTTTTAAGGCGATCGATACCGCAAAATGCGGAATGCCTTTGATGAAGTTACTGGTGCCATCAAGCGGATCAATGATCCACTGGAATTCGCTATCACTATTGCCGTAATCGCCATGCTCTTCACCCACGATACCGTGCGTTGGGAAGGACTTTTTCAAGATTGCCACGATAGCCTGCTCGGCCTCTTTATCGACATTGGTGACAAAGTCGTTGCTGCCTTTTTGCAGCTTTTGCACCATGTCTAACTGACCACAGGCACGGGCGATAATATTACCTGCACTACGGGCAGCACGAATGGCGATGTTTAACATCGGATGCATAGCGATTACCTTATTTTATAAAGAGCGTTATAAAAGCTGTATAAAGAACAAACAAAAGAGCGGCGCGTATTGTAGCGGCTACAGCTAAAAAGTAAAGATAATTGACGGCAAAAAAGCCGAGGGCGTCTTACATATTCAGTTACATTGTTTTACGCTTGTTTATTAACGCTATACTAACGATTCAGATAATATTCAGTTTAATTCTGCACAATGCTTCAAAAGCATTAGCTCCTAATTTATGAGGTTTCTATGAATATTATTAAGCTTGCGCTGACAGCGGCGGTATTGTTTAGCCTGGCAGGCTGCGGCGCTTTGCATACATCGGTAGCCAAACGCAATCTTGATGTTCAGACCAAGATGTCCTCCAGCATTTTTCTTGATCCGGTTGAACCTGGCCAACGCACCATTTTTGTCGATGTCAGAAATACTTCAGATAAACCAGAGTTTGATATTAAACCCCAGGTTGTTGCCAATTTGCGCGCCAGAGGTTACCAGGTAATCGATAGCCCGGGGCAGGCCCATTATTGGTTGCAGGCTAATGTGTTGCAGGTAGGGCGAACTAATGGCCGGGATGCGAACCGGGCCTTTGCGGCGGGCCCTGGTATGGCTGGCGGCGCGGTGACCGGTTATGCCATTCACCGGGCAACAGGCGGCTCTGGCGCTGCCGGTTTAGGTGCGGCGGTAGCGGGTGCTGCTGCCGGTACCATTGTTGATGCGCTGGTGGAAGATGTGTACTACACCGCGATAACTGACATACAGGTAATGGAGCGGTTTGCTGGCAGCGTCAGCGAGCGTTCAGACCATCAGCTATTGCAGGGCGATAGTGGCAGCACCAGCTCAAGCTATCAGCGGCAGACTGATATGCGTAAATATCAGAGCCGGGTAATGAGCTATGCTAACCAGGCCAATTTGAAGTGGCCAGAGGCAGCACCACAGCTTACTGATGGCGTGGCCCGTTCACTGGCAGGCTTGTTCTAAATGCGTTTGCTGCTGTGCCTGCTGCTGCTTTTGCCATTAACCGGCTGTATGGCGCTGCATACGTCAGTGGCCAAGGGCAAGCTTGATGTTCAAACCCGGATGAGTGAAACCATTTATCTGGATCCGGTTGAACCTGAGCTTCGCACTATTTTTATCGATATCCGCCAGACCGCGGCCGAATATCAGCTGCCGCTGGCCGACGATGTACGTGAACTGCTGCTCAGCCGTGGCTACCAATTGGTAAACTCGCCGCGGCAAGCGCAGTATTGGTTGCAGGTTAATGTTCGTACCGTGTTAAAAGAGCGACCAGAAGTGGTGCTGGCCAGTGGCGAATACAATATGAGCCCGGAGCAAATTCATCAGCTGTTGTACCCTGGGATAGCATTACCCACCGCTGAATCTGAGCAGATCGCTTCGTCGCGCCGCGCCAGCAATGTTGCGCTCTATGCCGATGCCAGCTATGGCGCAGATATTGACGGTAAAGATATTGCCAGAGCGCTGGTAGTCTTGGCGGCCTGGGCGGGGGCCGAATATGTAGGCAATCAGCTGGTAAAGGATAAATACTACACTATGCTGACCGATATCCAACTGGCTGAACGGATAGCTCCGGATAGTATTGGTCTGGTGCAGGAGGTGAGCAGGCAACGGCTGCAACAAGGCGATAGTGGCAACAATGAATTAATGTGGGAGCTGGCGACTGACCGGCGCAAATATCAGGTAAAAGTAGTAAGCTTTGCCAATAAAGCAAACCTGAGTTGGGACGATGCCGAGCAACCGCTGCATCAGGGGCTGCTTCGTTCGTTGGCAGGGATTTTCTAGCCTGTTCAAGTAAACGGTAACAAGGTTACCAATATTGTTCTACGGTAATATTGCCTGGATTACGGCGCAGGTTTTTGCTCAAGCCCATCTCGATTAGTAGGGCTTTGGTGTCCGTGATCATTTGCGGGTTACCGCATAACATGACTTGTGATTTAGAATTCAGCAACTGGCCACATTGCTGCTGTAATTGATGGTTGCTGATTAAATTAGGAATGCGGTCTTGCAGTGCGCCGGGATGCGGTTCGCGGGTAACTACCGGCTGATAACGTAATTGCCCCGGGTGCTTTGCTACAAAACTTTCAATTAATTCTTTATACGCCAGATCAGCAGAGTTTCTGACACTATGCACCAGTATAATATGCTTAAAACGCTTATAAGGCTCAGTGGTGGCCAGCATCGACAAATAGGGGCCAATGCCGGTGCCGGTAGCAATAAGCCACAGGTTATCACCTTCAGGCACTTCATCCAGAATAAAAAAACCACTGGCTGGCTGACTTATTCCTACCGTATCTCCCGGGGTTAATTGCTGTAATAATGGCGACAACAAACCATCGGCTACCGTACTGACTAAAAACTCCTGATATTCGCTGTCAGGGGGGTTAACCAGCGAATAAGCGCGCTGGATGCGACCCTCAGGGCCCTCGATAGCCAACCTGACAAACTGACCGGCAATAAAAGGCAGCGGTCCGGTTTTGGCTTTAATACTGAATAAGCTGCTGGTCCAATAAATTGTTTCAGAAACCGTTGCGTTTAACCATTGCGCCATAGGGTTCTCCGGTTTAAGTTATGCTTTATGTTCAGGATAGTAGCATAGCAGCTTACCAGTTTAGTGCAGGAGACAAAATGGAAACTATCAGCTGGCAAGACTTTGCCAAAGTAGAACTTAGGGTAGGCACCATTATTGGCGTGGAAGATTTCCCCGAGGCCCGCAAGCCTGCTTATAAACTACAGGTCGACTTTGGCAGCGACATAGGCATCAAAAAGTCCAGTGCTCAGATCACTACCTTGTACAGCAGAGAGCAATTACTGGGGCGCCAGATAATGGCGGTGGTTAATTTTCCGCCCAAGCAAATCGGCCCCACTAAGTCAGAGTGTCTGGTAACCGGCTTTGCCCGCGAAGACGGTGCCATTGTGCTGGTCGGGGTCGACAGCCCGGTACCCAATGGCGCTAAGTTGGGTTGATGTCAGCAGCACGCTGTGATAAAGCGCCAGCCTTTCAGTCTGGCGCTTAACTGCAGTAGGCTACTGGCGACTTAACACAAAGCTGCCCGGGCCCTGAGTCAGGGTAAGCTGCGTTGCCTGCCCGGTGGCTGGCGCAAAGTCCAGTTTCGCGTCTATTACCGTAAGATACAGACTACGTGGATTGGCAGCTTTTAGTGCCAGCGCAGGCTGACCGGCTACCTGCACCATTAAACCATTTTCATCATTCTGGAAAATTTTCAGTTGCAACTGATCTGAGGCATAATTGCCGATCAGCGCCTGTTGTTGTGGTTGGGTTAAGTTAATATCGGCCTTTACGGCAATATCGCCGGTTCGCTGCCAGATTTCGCCTTCGCCGTCGCCATCATAAAACATCCGCAGCGCGGTCGCGTTGCCTTTCTGGTCACGCTCGATCACCAGGCGGGTTACGCTGTCAATAAAGCCAAAACTGTCATTGCCTTGCGCTATTAATTCAAATGGCCTGCCACCGGCACGGGTAGAGAAAAGTTTACCATCCCGGACTTCCAGAGTGCGGCTGTCGTCGCCTTTGTTATAAACCCCGGTAATTTCATCTAACTGGGCCTCTGTCAGCGAAACTGGCTGGTACTCCGGGTATGGGTTACCGCTGGCAAAAGCAGCGATTTTGCGGCTTAAGTAATTTAAATCCGGCCCTGGCCCATCGCTGTTACGCAGCATTGCTACTGTCACTTGCTGCTGTGGCAAGTAAACTAACAATGAAACAAAGCCATTAATACCTCCGCCATGCTGCAGCTCCTGCATGCCACGCAGCTGGCCACGGCTGATGCCAAAACCATAATTACGGTCACTTTGTGCTGCAGCATCCAAAGGTGTGATCATCTGCTGATACGTCTCAGCTTTGAGCAACTTGCCACCATGTAGCAGCCGGTTCCACTGCCATAAGGCATTTAAATCTGCAACCAGGGCGCCGGCGGCATGAGGTTGAGTCATACTCAGCAACGATGCCTTTTGCACATCCTGTCCGGGGCGCAGGCTGTAACCGCTGGCCATACCCGGAACAATAATTTGCTCGCCAGGGTAAACAATCGTGGTCAGTTTATTGGGTTGCAGCAGCGCATCATTAATATATTGATGCCAGCTCTGGCCGCTGATAGCTTCAATTACCGCGCCAAGCAACACATAACCCGAGTTGTTGTATTGAAAGTCTGTGCCGGGTGCAAAGTCGACTGGCAAATCCTTAAACTCTTCAATCAGCTTGGCGGTAGTTAACTCCCGGCGGATCTGATTATGCATATAGCCGGGAATGCCGGTGTAACTTTTGACACCGGATGTATGGTTTAGTAGTTGTAACAGCGTAATGGCCTGACCTTCAGGATAATCCGGCAGGTATTTACTCAGTGGATCGGTCAGTGTCGCCTTACCTTCATCAATCAGCTTTAACAGCGCCGTCGCCGCAAACTGCTTGGTAACCGAACCTATCCTGAATTTATGCTCCGGGCTTAATGGTACACCAAGCTCTATATTTGCCTGGCCATACGCCTGCTTAAACAGTAATTTGTCGCCGCGTGCTACCAACACTGCCACGCCGGGGCTGGTGTTATCTATCGGTTGCTGCAGCAGCAGCTGATCGGCATAGCGGCTTACAGCCTGGGCGTCAGGTAACGGCTCAGCGGCGATTACTGCGCTGCTGACGCAGCATAATGCCGTGGCCAGCCAAAGTTGTTTTAACATAGTTGCTCCTTGTTTTTGTTATTAAGTATTGCTCAATAGCGGCGTTAACGCCTGCAGCGTTGACAGAGCAAAAATAAGGCCACCCTATAACCATATAAAAATCAATAACCTGCATTTGTTCGCAGATTTATTTAATAAGCATTTAACCAATAAATACGTTTATCTGCCAAAATGATAGCGTGTTTCACAGCAAGTAAGTGTCATAAATTTGCCTTAACACCGTGCTATAACTGCGGCCGCTATGAATAAATACTTATATTTTCTTCGTCATGCTACCGCAGAGGTTGTCAGGCCCAATCAGTTGGATATTGACCGCTGCCTGGTGGAAAAGGGTCGCTTGCAGGCCCGTCGGGTCGCCCATTTTATGCAGCGCCACACTATTGAACCTGAGCTGGTGCTAACCAGCCCTTATCCAAGAGCTATTCAAACCGCAGCGATAGTTTGCAAAGAGGCAGAACTGACACCGGCCCGCGAGCTTGACTGGCTGGCGCTGGCTACCGACAGTCAGAGCGCCTTAAGCCAGTTGTATCAGCAGCTGCCCGAATTGCCACAGCACACCTTGCTGGTCGGCCATGAGCCGGATATTTCAGCTCTGATTAGTTTACTGCTGGGCTGTCATCAGCCGGCACTTAGAATCAGAAAAGCTTCATTAACGGCACTGGCATACTGCGAAATCAGCAACAGCTTGCAGCTGGAATGGTCAGTTCCGGCTAAATTTATGTAGAATATATGGTTTTAGGTCTCGCGGGTTGTACCAATGTCAGACTACTTATTTGTATACGGTACCCTTCGTAAACATGCCGAGCGCCGCGCCGCCGGCCAGCATTGTTATCAATTACTACAGCAGCATGCCAGTCTGCGTGGGTTGGGCTGGTTGCAGGCAAAGTTGTATCTGGTCGATTATTACCCTGGTGCCGTTGCATGTAACAACCCGAAGTGGCAGGTAACGGGTGAGGTGTATCAGCTTAAGCAACCCGCGTTATTGCTGACAGAACTGGACCAGTACGAAGAGTGCGGCTCCGGCTTTGCCAGCCCCACCGAATACCTGCGGCTTAAACAACAGGTCACCCTCGAGAACAGCGAAAAGATTAGCGCCTGGGTGTATTGTTATAACCACCCAACTGATGGCCTGCAGCAGATAATGTCGGGTGATTTTCTGCACTGCCTTTAAAACTATCCTGTTTACCTCGCAATATTTGATAAGTGTAAAGCAATGCTTTACACTTTGGACATTGATGAGGGATCAACATGGCAATTAAGAACTTTAAGCATAAAGGACTAAAGAAGCTATTTTTGCACGGCGATCACAGTGGTGTGCAGCCGAAACATGCGGTGAAACTCACCATAATTCTTGATTCGATTGCCGCCTCTCATCAGCCGAAAGATTTACGTGCACTGTTTCAAACAAAGTTTGCTGAAAAAGTGGGTTCTGGTGCCGGGGTATATTCAATTGAAGTGAATGGTAACTGGCGGGTGACGTTCGAGCTTGAGGACGATGGCGCTGTGCTGTTGGATTACCGGGATTATCACGGTAAACAAATAAGGGCACAGAAATAGTATGCCTGGAGTAGATAATAATCTGGAGGTTGTTATGGAAAAAATGACACGTTGTCCCAATCATCCGGGGCTGATTTTTCGGAGCCAGATCCTGGAAGAACATGGTATCTCGGTGACTAAAGCTGCCAAAGCGTTAGGTATATCCCGTACTACTATGAGTAATTTTTGTCACGGTCATATACCTTGCTCCGCAGATTTGGCGCAGCGAATTGCCCTGGCAACCGACAGCAATGTGGCTCTATGGATAAACCTGCAGGCAAATTATGATGCATGGCAGGCCGAACATGGCGAACAGCCTGTAGTTGAAAAATTAGTATTAAACAGCGCAGCCTGAAGTTGAGGAACGGGCAGACGTTGTGAGCATGTTGATGCAATTAGTTGCAGATAAAAAAGGCCAAAAGGCCGCAGCGCGGCCTATTGCAATGTTGAAGCAGCTATTTAATGACGGAAGTGGCGCACGCCGGTAAACACCATCGCCATACCGTGCTCGTCGGCGGCGGCAATTACTTCGGCGTCGCGCATCGAGCCACCTGGCTGGATGACCGCGGTAATGCCTGCAGCAGCGGCGGCGTCGATCCCGTCGCGGAACGGGAAGAAGGCATCAGATGCCATGACTGAACCCTTCACTTCCAGGTTTTCATCGGCCGCTTTGATACCGGCGATTTTCGCGCTGTACACCCGGCTCATCTGGCCGGCGCCAACGCCGATGGTCATGCTGTCTTTGACATAAACAATGGCGTTTGATTTCACAAACTTGGCCACTTTCCAGCAGAACAGTAAGTCTGTTAATTCCTGCTCAGTGGGTTGGCGCTTAGTCACCACTTTTAAATCATCGGCTGTTATTTTAGCCTGGTCACGGTCCTGCAGCAGCATACCGCCGTTTACCTGTTTCATATCCAGGGCGTTAGCGGCCTGGCTGAACTCGCCACATACCAGTAGCCGGACATTGGGCTTAGTGCCTATTACCGCAACAGCGGCATCTGAAGCAGCTGGCGCGATAATCACTTCAACAAATTGACGGCTGACAATTTCCTTCGCTGTGGTTTCATCCAGCTCACGGTTAAAGGCGATAATGCCGCCAAAGGCCGAGGTAGGGTCAGTCTGATAGGCGCGATTGTAAGCGGCAAGAATAGAGTCACCAATCGCAACGCCACACGGGTTAGCGTGTTTGACGATAACGCAGGCGGGTTCAGCAAATTCCTTTACACACTCCAGTGCTGCATCGGTATCAGCAATATTGTTATACGATAATGCCTTGCCTTGCAGCTGAGTAGCGGTTGCGACTGACGCTTCAGTGGCACCCTCCTGCACATAAAACGCGGCGCTCTGATGGCTGTTTTCGCCGTAACGCAAGTCTTGTTTCTTCACAAACTGACTATTGAAGGTGCGTGGGAACTTACTTACCGGCGCGGTTGGTGCGTCGTAGGCTGGCAACATGGCGCCAAAGTAGTTGGCAATCATGCCATCGTACTGAGCGGTATGCTCAAAGGCACTGATCGCCAGGCTAAAACGGGTAGCATGAGTAGTAGCACCATTGTTCGCTTCCATATCAGCCAGTACCGTGTCGTAGTCGCTGGCGTTAACCACGATGGTGACATCTTTATGGTTTTTCGCTGCCGCGCGTACCATCGTCGGGCCGCCGATATCAATGTTCTCTACCGCGTCTTCCAGGGTGCAACCCGCTTTAGCCACTGTGTCAGCAAAGGGGTACAGGTTTACCACCACCAGGTCGATCGGACCTATGTTATTCGCTGTCATGACATCTTCGTCTACGCCACGCCGCGCCAGAATGCCACCATGAATTTTCGGATGCAGGGTTTTTACCCGACCGTCCATAATTTCGGGATGACCGGTATAGTCCGACACTTCAGTAACCTTAATACCGTGTTCCGCTAACAGCTTAGCGGTGCCGCCGGTAGACAGAATATCCACTTGCCGGGCAGCCAGGGCACGGGCAAATTCGATGATACCGGTTTTATCAGACACACTTAACAGTGCGCGACGAATGGGGCGTAATGTTGTCATGCTTTAATTCTCTTGTCGCTTGCAGAAATCAGATTTTAACCTAACCAATAAAAAAGCACCCGAAGGTGCTTAGTGGCGAGGCCGGAGCCTCGCAGTGGCATTAACTCATGCCGTATTGTTTCAGCTTCTTACGCAGGGTACCGCGGTTGATGCCCATCAGGTTGGCTGCGCGGGTTTGATTGCCGCGGGTGTATTTCATCACCTCTTCCAGTAACGGCCGCTCTAATTCTGATAGTACCAGCTCGTAAAGGTCATCAACATCCTGACCGTTTAACTGTTGCAGGTAGTTAGCAACGGCTTTTTGTACCGCGTTGCTTAACGCCTGAGGCTTTTCCTGAGTTTGAACATGGGCATTAGTAATAAATGGCGAAGTAACGTTCGAATTAAACATTGCTTTTCTCTTTTACGTTAGGTTGCTGCTAGTTGATAAAAATAGTCATTTAATGCTTCGAACTGGCGATCTGCCTGCTCAATAGCATTGAATTCGCTGCGAAACACACCCTGGGCATCATGCTCGGCTAAATACCAGCCAACGTGCTTACGAGCTATCCGAGGCCCTAAATGCACGCCATATAACTGATGTAAGCCTTGCACATGTTCCAGCATGATTTGCTGCACTTCAGCTATTGCTGGTGCAGCCAGTTTTTCACCTGTCGCCAGGTAATGGACCACCTCCCTGAAAATCCAGGGGCGCCCTTGTGCCGCCCTGCCAATCATAATGGCGTCGGCACCGGTATAATCGAGCACAAATTGTGCTTTTTCCGGCGTTGTAATATCACCGTTGGCAATCACGGGTAATGACACCGCCTGCTTAATGGCTTTGATGGTGTCGTACTCTGCTTCGCCTTTGTACATACAGGCTTTGGTGCGGCCATGCACCGCCAGTGCCTGAATGCCGTTGTCCTGCGCTAAACGGGCAATCTGTACACCGTTACGATGCTGCGGATCCCAGCCCGTACGAATTTTCAGGGTTACCGGTACCCGCACGGCATTTACTACCGCGCGAATAATCTGTTCGACCAGCTGCGGATATTGCAACAGGGCTGATCCCGCCAGTTTCTTATTTACCTTTTTTGCCGGACAGCCCATGTTGATATCGATAATATCGGCACCAATTTCAACATTGTACTGCGCTGCTGCGGCCATTTGTTCTGGATCGCTGCCAGCAATTTGTACCGAGCGAATGCCTGATTCCTGACGGTGGCCCATCCGGTTTTGCGACTTTTCGCTCTGCCAGACCTGAGGATTGCTTGACAGCATTTCAGATACAGCTAAAGCAGCACCAAACCGCCGGCAAAGCTCCCGAAAAGTGTGATCTGTCACTCCTGCCATCGGTGCGCAAATCACCTTGTTCACTAACTGATAAGGACCTATACGCACCATGTATTCCAAGGCTCTACCCGTAAGGGGCGCTAAGTTTACGGATTTTTGGCAACAAAGCAAAGGTTATTATTTAAACAAAACTGTATTTAATATGGCCTTTGAGGGATTGACATTCGCTAAAAGGCTGAAAAGGCGTGTTTTCCTGCTGCAGCCAAGCCGTAAACAACGGCCTGACTAAAAAGATAATTGTAAGGCTGTTTATTTTGCCACCAGTTGGCACATCGCTTAACTGGCATTTTTCCGAGCGCTTAATCTGACCCATTCGTCTTGCTTGGCTATCGGGTCAAAGCTAAATTCGTGCTGATAGGCGGCGATGACACTCTGAGCCTGACTTTGTAAAATACCCGACAACGCCAGCAAACCGCCGGGTTTAACATAGCCACTGATTATCTGACTTAAATCGGCAAGGGGGCCGGCCAGGATGTTGGCGACCACCACATCGGCCTGGAGCTGGGGCTGATCTTTGGGCAGGTATAGCTCTATCTGGCCGCTGACATTATTGCGTGCTGCGTTGGCGGTGCTTGCTTCTATTGCCTGGGGATCAATATCAATACCAACCACTCGTTTTGCACCCAGTTTTAGGGCTGCTATGCCTAAAATGCCCGAACCGCAGCCAAAATCGACCACGGTTTGTTCACTTTCAATATGCTGATCCAGCCATTGCATGCATAAGGCAGTAGTAGGGTGAGTACCGGTACCAAAGGCCAAACCCGGGTCAAGCATGACATTAACGGCGGTCGGGTCCGGGATGTCACGCCAGCTGGGGCATACCCAGAGGCGCTTGCCAAACTTAATCGGATGAAAGTTATCCATCCATTCCCGTTCCCAGTCTTTGTCTTCCAGTTGTTCCAGCTTGTATTCCACATGGTCTTTGAAAAATGCGACTTTTTTCAGCTGGCGTAACACGTTATCCATCGGGTGTTCTGCATCAAACAGGCCAACTACCACGGTATTGGTCCAGTAAATCACTTCGCCTGGCATGGGTTCATAAATCGGGGTGTCGTGGGCATCGACAAAACTTACCGCCTGCGCTCCCCAGCCTTGCAGCATATCACTGACTTGCTCGGCTTTATCTTCAGTGGTACTGATACGTAGTTGGATCCAGGGCATGGTGACTCTCTTACGCTAATTTTGGCGCATTATAGCAAAAAGGCCGCAATTGCGGCCTTTATTCTATTGCTAAGCTGATTAAGCGACGCTTATTTCATACCCAGCTTTTTTTCCAGGTAATGAATATTGGTACCGCCTTTACAAAACTCAACATCACGCATAATGTCTTTATGCAGCGGAATATTGGTTTTAATTCCCTCTACCAGTAACTCGTCCAACGCATTACGCATCCGGGCGATAGCGATTTCCCGGCTTTCGCCATAGGTAATCAGCTTACCGACCATAGAGTCGTAGTTTGGCGGTACCGTGTAATCGGCATAAATGTGCGAATCCCACCGCACGCCGTTGCCCCCGGCCGGGTGAAAACGGGTGATTTTGCCGGGAGATGGCATAAAGGTCACTGGATCTTCAGCATTAATCCGACACTCCACTGCATGGCCACGAATGACGATATCTTCCTGCTTCAGCGTTAATGGCATGCCGGATGCAACTCGTAATTGCTCTTTAATCAGATCGACGCCACTGATCATTTCGGTAACCGGGTGTTCTACCTGAATACGGGTGTTCATTTCAATAAAGAAGAACTCGCCATTTTCAAACAGGAACTCAAAGGTGCCGGCACCGCGATAATTCATCACTTTACAGGCATCGACACAACGGCCACCGATAAAAGCGCGCAGTTCCGGGGTAATGCCCGGTGCTGGCGCTTCTTCGACCACTTTCTGGTGGCGACGTTGCATTGAGCAATCACGCTCAGCTAAATGAATCGCGTTGCCCTGACCATCAGCCAATACCTGAATTTCGATATGACGTGGATTTTCAAGAAATTTTTCCATATAAACCATGTCATTACCGAAGGCTGCCTTGGCTTCAGCTTTGGTCATCTCGATAGAACTAATCAGTTCTTCTTCGCTGCGCACGACCCGCATACCGCGACCACCGCCACCACCGGCTGCTTTCACTATAATCGGGTAACCAATACGTTGGGCAATCTTTTTACTGGTGTCCGGGTCATCACCCACGGCACCATCTGAACCCGGTACGCAGGGCACACCGGCTTTTTTCATCGCTTCGATGGCAGATACTTTGTCGCCCATTAAGCGGATAGAATCCGGGTGCGGACCAATAAAGACCAGGCCGCTCTCTTCTACCTGCTGAGCAAAATCTGCGCGCTCTGCTAAAAAGCCGTAACCCGGGTGAATAGCCTGAGCGTTGGTCACTTCGGCTGCCGCAATTAACGCCGGAATATTGAGATAGCTTTGCGGTGACGGCGCCGGGCCAATACAAATGGTCTCGTCTGCCAGCAGCACGTGTTTCAGGTTACGGTCAACGGTGGAGTGCACCGCTACCGTTTTAATACCGAGTTCTTTGCAGGCACGTAAGATACGCAGTGCAATTTCGCCCCGGTTGGCAATAAGTACTTTTTCTAGCATCGGTCAGCCTTTTCGGTTATTCGAGAATAAATAACGGCTGATCAAATTCGACCGGATCGCCGTTTTCAACCAGAATTTCTTTTACTACGCCTGCTTTATCAGACTGAATTTGGTTCATCATTTTCATGGCTTCAACAATACACAAGGTATCACCCACTTTGACACTCTGACCTACTTCAACAAAGGCTTTTGAAGTAGGAGAAGCCGCCCGGTAAAATGAACCTACCATCGGTGACTTAACAACCTGGCCGCTGGCAGCTGGTTTAGCCGCTGGTTCGGCTGCTACTGCCGCGGGCGCTGCTACCGGCGCCTGCATTTGGGGCTGAGCATATTGCATTGGTTGCATGGGTGCATAATGCTGCACCGGGCTGTTACGACTGATCCGAACTGACTCTTCACCTTCGGTAATTTCCAGCTCAGAAATGCCTGACTCTTCCAGCAATTCAATCAATTTTTTAATTTTTCTAATATCCATGTCTATCGCCTGATGTTAGTTAATTTGCGAGTTAATTTTCGGTTGTTTGTAAGGCTGATACCGCTGCGTCCAGCGCATAGTGATAACCTTTGGCGCCAAAGCCGCAGATAACCCCACGGGCGATATCAGCTAAATAAGAATGTCGCCGGAACGCTTCCCGGGCATGCACGTTGGATAAATGAATTTCAATAAAGGGTATCGCTACGGCCAGCAAGGCATCGCGAATAGCCACACTGGTATGGGTAAAGGCCCCTGGATTAATTAATATAAAATCTTGCTGGCCCAGACTCTGCTGAATAGCATCAATAAGCACATGCTCGGCGTTTGACTGAATATGGTTAAGACTGACATTAAGCTTGCTAGCCTGTGATTCCAGCTTAGTAACGATTTCGCTCAGGCTGGCAGCCCCATACACCCCGGGCTCGCGGACGCCGAGCATGTTCAGGTTTGGACCATTTATCAATAAAATTCGGTATTTTGCCGCCATTTGCACTGTAATTCCGCTAAATGTAATGAATAAGTCGTATCTTACGAAAGGTAGCATGAAAATGCACCTGCTTGCTTATTTCGTTACATTGCTGCGCCCCTTTATCACCAGATAAGCGCCTATTATAGTGAATTCGTGACAAATGGCAGCAAAATACTGGTCTTATCAGCCAGAGGGGCGAAATGGGGTAAGGCGTAAAGCGCTTAAAAGCAGTTGAAAGCGGTAGGCCAGTTCGTCTGCAGTTGGCAGGCGAACTGGCTTAGATAGGGTTACTGTTCGCTGGTAAGCGCCGCCAGATGCTGTGCAAAAGGGGTAGCGGCCATAAAACCGGTGACTCTGGCGCTGGTTAACTCCTCGCCTTGCGGGCTGAAAAACAACAGGGTAGGTAAACCCAGTACCTGATAATGATTTAACAGTTTCTCATCAGAGCGGGTCATTTTCGTCACATCAATCTTAATCAGCCGCATGTTACGGGTCTGGGCCTGCACTTGGGCTGCCGGGAAAGTAAGCTTTTCAAACTCTTTACAGGCAACGCACCACTCAGCATAGAGATCGACCAGCGTATATTGGTTGGCCGCCTGAGCTTCGGCCAGCTGCTGCTCCAGACCGGCCAGATCTGCTACTTCGATAAACTGGCCTGCTGTACTGTCAACATTACTGACTGCAACGCTGTTGTTTTGAGAAGGGCCAAAATACTGCCAGTTAACAAACACGGTGGCCAGCAGCAACACCTGAGCAAATACCAGCAAGCTGGCTTTAGCCGTGCTGCTTTGCTGTTCAAATAACAGCTTAAATAAATAACCACTTACCAACAAGCCAAGCAGCGATGCCAGCAGCACAACCTGCCAGAACGGCAGAATACGCTCCAGCAAAATAATAGGGACTAATAATAGAACAAAACCAAAAGCAGATTTGACGATATTCATCCAGGCGCCCGCTTTAGGCAGTAACTTACCACCTGAGGTACCGAGTAAAATAAGGGGTATGCCCATCCCGAGGCTAAGGATATAAAGAGTGAGTGCGCCGAGCATTAAATCGCCGCTTTGCGCAACATACAGTAACGCCGCCGATAATGGTGCAGTGGTGCAGGGCGAAGCAATCAGACCTGACAGTGCGCCCATTACAAAAGCACCTTTTAAGCTGCCACCTTGCTGCTTGTTACTGATGGCACTTACTTTAGCCTGCCAACTGGCGGGTAATTGAAAGTTAAATACTCCAAACATGGCCAGTGCTAATACGACAAATATTACCGCTGCCGCAATTAATACGGCAGGGTGCTGCATCCATGCCTGAAATTTAACGCCTAAACTGGCCACTACCAGCCCAAGCGCTGAATAGGTCAGTGCCATCCCCTGTACATAGCTGAATGACAAACCAAAGGCACGGCGGGTGCTCAGTTGCTTGCCCTGACCAACAATAATACTGCTTAGAATAGGGTACATAGGAAACACACAGGGAGTAAACGCCAGACCCAGACCTAACAGAAAAAAACCTCCCATATTAAGCCACACCGAGCCGCTGCTAAGGCGTTCAGCTAAGCCATACTGACTGGATGTTGGCGTACCCGATTGTTCTGTTGTCGCGGCATCGTCAGTGAAGGTTTGCCCGCTGGTGGCCGAATTCTTCGGAATTGACAGGGGTATTTCTTCATTAATGGGCGGATAACATAAACCGGCTTCAGCACAGCCCATATACTGGATCCGCAAAAAAGCGTCTTCGCTGATATCAGAAAGTGGTATTTTCAGAGTCAGTTGATGAAAATATACTTCAGAAACCCCAAAAAACTCATCTTCGATTTGCATGCTTGCCGGGTAAGTCGGGTGGGAGAAACTGACTGCGACTCCGCCATATTTAAATTTATCGCGATAAATGTAGTAGCCGTCAGCTATAGTCCAGTTGACGATAAGTTGGTCGTCCTGCTGGCGAAAGTCCATTTTAAATGCCTGATCAACCGGCAAAAAACTGTCGTCGCCTTTTAGCAAACTGTCTAAAACTGAGCTTTGTTGGGCCTGGGCAGGATTAACGGCCAATAACGAATATAACAACAACAGTGGAAGCAAAAACACCTGATACATTAATTGAACCTTCTTTCAATTTACCGATTAGTGGGTAATACCGATTTTACTATACGACAATATTGGCCAATTGGTCTTATTGCCCGTGATGGCGCGCTGTGCAAAAGAGACCTGACGAACCCCGCAATTATTTCATTTGTTACTTTTTCAAAAGTTACTTAATAAATGCTTACGAATACCACCTGCTCAAAACCTATCGAGGGCCGTGGCACAGAATTTTTCAGTTTGCCCCTTGGATTTTTTTTGCTGCCGCCCCATATACCGAACACACATTTTAACACCCATGTTAAAACTCAAAAAACGCTTTAGGAGATTAGAGCATGAATATTCGTCCATTACATGACCGTGTCATCATCAAACGCTTAGAAGCAGAAAGCAAGTCAGCAGGTGGCATCGTACTAACGGGAGCATCTGCCGAGAAATCGAGCCGTGGCGAAATCGTTGCGGTAGGCAATGGCCGTATCCTGGATAACGGCGATGTGAAGCCTTTAGATGTAAAAGTAGGTGACAAAGTATTATTTGGTGCTTATGTAGAGCGCACTGAAAAAGTAGACGGCCAGGAGTTTGTCATCACCAAAGAAGACAATATCTTAGGTGTAATCCTTGATTAAGCAGCATGCGTAAGCTGCACCTGGCATTATCGTTTAACTTGAAATTGAATTAAGGAATTTAAAATGGCTGCAAAAGACGTACGTTTTGGCGACGAAGCTCGCAACAAGATGCTCAAGGGCGTTAATATTCTGGCAAATGCAGTGCGCGTAACGCTGGGCCCTAAAGGGCGCAACGTTATTCTGGACAAGTCATTTGGTTCACCAATGATCACTAAAGATGGTGTATCGGTTGCCAAAGAAATTGAGCTGGAAGACAAATTTGAAAACATGGGCGCACAAATGGTGAAAGAGGTTGCCTCTAAAGCCAATGACGAAGCGGGTGACGGCACCACTACCGCTACTGTGTTAGCGCAAAACATTATCAACGAAGGCGTTAAAGCGGTTGCTGCCGGCATGAATCCAATGGATTTAAAGCGCGGTATCGACAAAGCCGTTATTGCTGCGGTAGAAGAGTTGAAGAACTTATCTCAGCCTTGTGCTGATACCAAAGCCATTGCCCAGGTAGGTACTATCTCTGCTAACTCTGATGAAGAGATTGGTAAAATTATTGCTGATGCCATGGACAAAGTAGGTAAAGAAGGCGTCATTACTGTTGAAGAAGGCCAGGGCTTAAATAACGAGCTGGACGTGGTTGAAGGTATGCAGTTTGACCGTGGCTACTTATCTCCGTATTTCATCAACAATCAGGAAGCTGGCCAGGTTGAGCTGGATAGCCCGTTTATTCTGACTGTAGATAAGAAAATCTCTAATATCCGCGAATTACTGCCGGTATTAGAAGGTGTTGCCAAAGCAGGCAAGCCGTTGTTAATTATCGCTGAAGATTTAGAAGGTGAAGCACTGGCTACGCTGGTCGTGAACAACATGCGTGGCATCGTTAAAGTGTCTGCGGTTAAAGCGCCAGGATTCGGTGACCGTCGCAAAGCGATGTTGCAAGATATTGCGACTCTAACCGGTGGTACCGTGATTTCTGAAGAAATTGGTATGGAACTGGAAAAAGCCACGCTGGAAGATTTAGGTACCGCAAAACGGGTGGTTATCACTAAAGATAACACCACCATTATTGACGGCGCCGGTGAGCAAAGTGGTATCGATGGCCGGGTGAAGCAAATTCGCCAGCAAATCGAAGAAGCCACTTCTGATTACGACAAAGAAAAGCTGCAGGAGCGTCTGGCCAAATTAGCTGGCGGAGTTGCCGTTATCAAAGTGGGCGCGACCACTGAGATGGAAATGAAAGAGAAAAAGGCCCGGGTTGAAGATGCATTGCATGCTACCCGTGCTGCAGTCGAAGAGGGCGTGGTACCCGGCGGTGGTGTAGCTCTGGTGCGGGTTGCTGCCAAGCTGACCAGTTTAACAGGCAACAACGAAGACCAGACTCACGGTATCAAAATTGCCCTGCGGGCAATGGAAGCGCCACTGCGTCAAATCGTGGCTAACGCCGGTGAAGAACCGTCAGTAGTGGTGAACAAGGTTAAAGAAGGTTCTGGTAACTACGGTTACAATGCCGCTACCGATGTTTACGGCGACATGCTGGAAATGGGTATTCTTGACCCAACCAAAGTTACCCGTTCAGCACTGCAGTTTGCAGCTTCAATTGGTTCGCTGATGATCACTACTGAAGCGATGATCACTGAATTGCCAAAAGATGATGCACCGGCCATGCCAGATATGGGCGGCATGGGCGGTATGGGCGGTATGATGTAACTCAGCGCCATCGCTAAAAAAAAGCTCCCGGGTAACAGCGGGGGCTTTTTTTATGTCCTGGCCAGTCAATCGCCGCATCAAGCGTTGTTATCTAGAATGCTTGAGCTGTTATATGTAATAACGCAACTGTACTAAACTTAATACTGCATCTGGGGTCTTAATCAGGTGTATGCTCTTGCTGTGAAAAAAAGAGCCTAGTAAATTTATCCACCAAGTTTGATAGCAACACAGGTTCAAAATTCACGTTTCAAATGACACGTTAAAAGTGAACCGATAGGAGGCGAGAATGAAAACATTTCTGATAGCGCTGCTCACATTGGCAGTATCCGCACCCGTGCTGAGTAATGACGAGGCGGGTGCGAAGCTTGAGCTTAAATTTCAAGAACCGGAAAAGTTTACCGATATTCGCCCCGCAAATTCTACGCGAGGTAAGTTTAAAGAGCGGGTACAGCATAACTTTGAAGAAGTTTTTCAGAAAATGGCTAGCGAATTGCCAGCAGGTTACAGCTGGATGGTCACGATTACTGATATTGATTTAGCCGGTGATGTGGATTATTTCATTGGCGGCGCGGGTAACCCCTTGCGGGTTGTTAAAGGAATATATGCACCGGCCATTCGTTTCAGCCACGTTTTACTTGATCATGAAGGTGAGGAAGTGGTGAGTGCAGATGAAAAGTTACGTGATATGGGGTTTCTGCAATCAGTCCGTTCCATAAAAGACGACGACCCTTTTCGTTATGAAAAACAAATGCTGACAGAGTGGTTTCACAAGGAAATTGAACCCATGGTAAGTGATTACGCTAAAATGTAGCCACAAGTCCGCCATTGATAAATAGCCCGCTACAGGGGGCGACGCCTGCGCACCCGGATAATTGACCCAACCGGGTTGCGCAGGCTGCGATGTATAAAAGAGAGTGCTGGTTCGCTACAACTTTATACAAAATTTGCGTAATATCAATACAAATTCATACGGCTCAGTATCAAGATTGTGATTTATAGTATGACGGTAAACATTAATGAAAAGCATCATCGGGGAACAGCATAAATCACTCCGATAAGCGCAGTAGTAGCGCTGCAGACTCTGGCTAATATCGTGGGAGATGGTAATGAAAACATTATGGATAGCGTTCATCGTAATGGCATGGGCAGCACCGGCAAGCAGTGATGATAAGACAAGCGCTGAATTAGCGCTGTCCTGGCAAGCGCCGGAAAAATTTACCGATGTGCGGACAGCCAATGATTCACGCAGCCGCTTTCTGGAGCGGGTGCAACGTAATTTTGAACAAGTTTTTCAGGAAATGGCTGATAAATTGCCAAAGGGGTATAGCTGGCAAATTACTGTAACTGACGTTGATCTGGCGGGTGAGGTTGATTATTTTGCTACCAATACAGGTCAAGCGATCCGGGTAATTAAAGAAGTTAATTCGCCAGCGATCCGCTTTAATCACTTATTGCGCGATCAGTATGGTGAAGAGGTTGTCAGCGGTGAGGAGCGTTTGCGGGATATGAGCTTTATGACCGGCATGACGCCACGCAGCCATGCGCCAGAATTTGCGTTCGAAAAGGCAATGCTGCAAGACTGGTTTAAAACAGAACTGCAACCCAAACTAACTGAACATGCCGCCTTACCGGCCAAAGTAAGCAAGCCCTAGGGCTGAATAAGTATTGCAAGCATCTGAGCAAAATGAAAAGCCCTGCAACTGCAGGGCTTTTCATTAAATATCGTGGTTAGCTTATGATGAGATGCCTGTTAAGTTATGGCTACTTGCTCACGACTGAGCGAAAATCAGCCAGCGTCTGGTGTAGTACCTGGAGCTGCTTCACCACTCTGGCAAGGGTAGCGGTATTAAATTGCTGGCTTTGCCGTATAGCTGCCACCTGTTCGGCGGCTTCACTTAAATAAGGCATAAAGCGGTTACTGTTGACACTAAAATCGCTGCTGGCAGGGAATATACTCTGGTGTTTTGCCTGACCTTGTTGTTGCAGCTGTTCTAATACCGCATCGGCATCCAGCGCTTTGCGGTACAGTTCCTTTAAGTTTTCATCAAGTTGAGATAGTAGGGAATCCATAATGGGCCCGGTTAAATTAGCATGGCGCTATTATGCCACAGGCCAGCAGGCGGATCAGCAAGCGAAGCCGTCTTGATGCCGGCTGCTTAAAGAATTTTTAGCCAATACGTTTCAAAGTGTTTTGATTTGTTATATTATATCGTTTTAGTAATTCCAACACAGCGGGTTCATATTGTGTTAGCCAAAACCAGGGTGTTATTTGACAAAGTAGGTATTACCGTGACGTCGTTGTGTGCGATTCACTGTATTCTGCTGCCGGTTTTATTACCGTTGCTACCACTACTTGGCTTAACGGTGAGTCACAACCATGCCTTCGAACGCCTAATGTTGTTGTTTACTATGGTGCTAGGCTTTGTGGCACTGTTTATTGGGTTTCACCGCTATCATCGTAAGCTTTACCCTTTCTATTCATTGTTTTTAGGTGTTTTCATCTACTGGCAGCGAGATGTATGGGGCCATCAGTACGAACATGTAGTATTAGTAATTGGCGCATCTCTGGTGGTGCTGGCACATGTGATGAATATGCGATTGTGCAGTCAATGTGAAAGCTGCGACACCGAACATCACGCCGACGAGCCCGCTTAAACAGCGGGTTTTTTGTTTGCCGCCACCCGGCTTTTAGCTGGGTAATTGCTAAAAATACCATCCACGCCATAGTTTTTTAAGCGTCTAATTTCGTCAGGCTGATCTACGGTGTACACATACACTTTCAGGCCCCTTGCTTTGGCATCATCGACCATCGCCTGGTTGATAAAACTGACATCACAATTGATTGAATAAGCCTGTAGTTGGCTGGCAAAAGCGGCGTAATCGACTGGCAGGCTGGCGGTTAGCGCGCCTAGCTTTAAATCAGGCCGCTCGCGCTTTATCGTGACCAGTAAATGATGGTTAAACGATGAGATAAGCAGCTGCTGACAGTCAAACCCAAGTTGCTGTTTCGCTTTCTCAAGCAGCGTCAGTAGTGGCGCGACAGTGTTATCACCTTTAAGCTCGATATTCAGCCAGCATTTGCCATGGGTAAGCTCAAGTACCTGCCATAAGGTAGGAATACGTTGGCCCTGGCCGGCGTCCAGTTGCATCAGTTCGGCCAGACTATACTGATAAATACTGCCGCTGCCATTGGTGGTGCGATGTAAGTGGTGGTCGTGAATAACAATCAGCTCGCCCTGCACGGCAAACACGTCTATCTCAACAGCGTCAGCACCCTGAACGATGGCTTGCTCAATAGCAAGTAAGGTGTTTTCAGGAAATTCGCCACTGGCACCACGGTGGGCAATGATTTGCATAATTACTCCTATGAACCGTTAGGGATTAGTTTACTGCAGATAAAGCGGGAGCAGAGTATTTTTTTCAGAGACCGTTGTAGCCCTGGACGGGCGAAAACGTGACCCCATGGATGGGTTTACGGCGTGTCGCAGAAAAAATATATGGCGCTATCGCGTTTGCGGAGCAAGCAGCAGGACACTAAAGTGTCCTGCCGAAGCGGGTTATTTAGTTAATCTCTGCAAAAGGCGCACCCATTCGAGTGACCGTGCCGGGTTGCTGGTCGGCCAGAAAGTCTACTTTACCCTCAGGGAAAGCCAGCACCACAGTTGAGCCAAGCTTGAAGCGTCCCATTTCGGCGCCTTTTTCCAGCTTTATCGCAGTATTGCCGTTTGCCGGGTAAGTCCAGCGGAAAATGTTTTTGCCGGTGGGCGGGGTAATAGTCCCTGCCCAGACAGTCTCTATGCTGGCAACGATGGTAGCGCCCACCAGAACCAGTGCCATCGGGCCAAATTCAGTATCAAAGATGGTTACAACCCGCTCGTTGAGAGCAAATAAGTCTTTAACACATTCAGCCGTTAATGGGTTTACCGAGAACAGCTCGCCGGGGATATAGATCATCTCGCGCAGGGTGCCGCTTACCGGCATATGAATGCGGTGGTAATCTTTAGGTGCCAGGTAAATAGTAGCAAAAGTGCCGCCAGCGAAGGGAGCCGCAGTTTGTTCCAGACCACCTAACAGGTTTTGGAGCGAGTAATTATGATGTTTAGCCTGAACCAGTTTACCATCGACAATGGGCCCGAGCTGGCTTATTGCGCCATCGACCGGATGGGCAACAATATGTGGTTCGCTGGCCAATGGCCTGATACCGTCTTTTAGCGGTCGGGTAAAAAACTCATTGAAACTGGCATAATCTTGTGGCCGTTCCAGTTGTGCTTCGCTCATATCAATCTTATACGCTTTGATAAAGCGGTTAATCAGAAAATGACTGAACCAGCCCAGTTCCGCTGCTGCTACTTTTCCAGCCAAGCGCGATATCAGATGCTTCGGCATCAGGTATTGCAGGGTAATTTTCACTTTATCCATTGCATTACTAACCTTTAACTTAAAAATAATTCGGTTTGTCCTGTGCCATACTGGCCAGGATTTTTATATAGCTGTCATAGCGCTCATTGCTAATCTCACCCTGCTGCACAGCATGCTGAATGGCACAGCCCGGGTCGTTAACATGCTTACAATCCCGGAATTTGCAGCGACCGAGCCAGGGTTGAAATTCAACAAACCCTTCAGTGACTTCCTGTTCGCTTAAATGCCACAGAGCAAATTCGCGAATGCCTGGCGAGTCAATTAACTCGCCCCCTTCTGGCAAATGATAAAGCCGGGATACCGTGGTGGTATGCTGGCCTAAGCCCGAATTTTCTGATACCTCGCGGGTGGCGGCACTAAGGCCCGGCATCAGGTTATTCATCAGTGATGATTTACCGACCCCTGACTGGCCAACAAAAATGCTGGTGCCACTGTGAATTTGCTGCAAAAGCTCTGGCATGCCCTGGCCAGACTTTGCGCTAACCAGAAGATAATCATAGCCAATTTTGCGATACAAACTAAGTTGCTCGTTCAGTTGCTGACGTTGCTCTTCATTAAGCAAATCAACTTTGTTGATCACCAGCAATGGTTTGATATGGGTTATTTCTGCTGCGACTAAGTAGCGGTCGATGATATTCAGCGATAAAGCGGGCAGGATAGCTGAGACAATAATCATTAAATCAATGTTGGCCGCTACCGGCTTTAAACCGTCATAAAAATCAGGGCGCAATAGCACCGACGTTCGGTCTTCTACAGCTTCAATAACGCCATCAATACTACCGGTACTTTGTCTGGCACGGCGCCACACCACCTTATCGCCGGTGACCACTGAGCTGATGGTGCGCCGCATATTGCACCGCACCACGTCGCCGTGGCTGTCCTCAATATCAGCATGCTGGCCAAAGCGGCTTAGCACCAGTCCTGGTTCGGCGGCGAGTAAAACGTCATCATCCCAGTGCTCAGCTTTGATTTTTTTATTACCACGTAGCCGTTTTTGCTCATTCTGGGCAATCCGGTCTGTCTGGCGTTTGGTCAGGTGTTTTTTTTTGGTCACGTGCTGGTTATACCGTTGTGCGCATTCAAGCGCTTTCAGTGTTAAGCTTAAGACGTGTATCATACCTGCAATCTTAATTTGAACAAAGCAGCGCGCACTTAAGGATATAGATATGGCAACAACTGACTCTAATTTAATCTGGCTTGATTTAGAAATGACCGGGCTGGAACCAAAAACCGATGTTATTTTAGAGATGGCGACGGTCGTTACCGACAGTCAGCTTAATATTCTGGCCGAAGGCCCGGTATTTGCGATCAGTACTTCAGCCCAGATCCTGGATAATATGGATCCCTGGTGTGTCGAACAACATGGTAAGAGTGGTTTAACGGCGCGCTGTCTTACCAGTAAAGTCAGCCTGGCCGAAGCAGAAAGGCAAACCATTGAGTTTTTAAGCCAATACGTGCCGAAGGGAAAATCGCCGATGTGCGGTAACAGTATTGGCCAGGACCGCAGATTTTTAGCTGAGTATGCACCAGAGCTGGAAAACTTTTTTCATTACCGTAATCTGGATGTCAGTACCATTAAAGAGCTGGCAAGACGTTGGCATCCTGAAGTGCTTAACAAAGTACAGAAAGCGGGCAGTCACTTAGCATTGGACGACATTCGCGAGTCAATTGCTGAATTAGTAACCTATCGCCAATATTTTTTTAAATTACCGGCATAAAGTACTTGCATAAGCCTGCTGATTTTGTAAAATGCGCGCCATCACAACGCAGCTGCGTTGACCGATGCGAGTATAGCTCAGCTGGTAGAGCGCGACCTTGCCAAGGTCGAGGTCACGAGTTCGAACCTCGTTACTCGCTCCAAATTCGAACAAAAAGCCGCTTTTTAGCGGCTTTTTGTTTTTTTAGTTTTGCTACACTCAGTAACATACTGTAAATGAGTGCTTATGATAATTTCTCCCTGTGTTCGAAATTGTTGTTTAGATCAGCAAGACTGTTGTCTGGGTTGCGGCCGCTTGCTGACTGAAATTCTGCAGTGGCAACAGCTTACTGCACCGCAGCGTGAACGCCTGATGGTCGAAGCCGAAAAACGATTGGTATTGCGGCAAACCACCGTTATGCATCCCTCGGTAGCCCCTTCTGAATAATTCTTACCAGGCGCCCGGTGGCGCGGGGTAACAAATTCTCTGCCTGCCAGCTTTTGCGTTTTTGCTGTGCCAGCGCCCAGTCGATGTGCTCTGTGACCAGGTCCGAACTGTGTACTCTTGCCTGTGTCAGCGCCGTGGTTATTTCTACCTGATAGGGGGCGTTGCCCAGGGCGACGGCAATATTACGTTGCCAGCGTTCAAAGCCAATACGGCGGATTGCGCTGCCTTCGGTTAAGCGTAAAAAGGTCGCTTCATCCCAGGCAAACAGCTGTAATAAGCTCTGCTCAAGCCACTGCGGGCGGCGTTGAAAGTCGCTCTCAATACTTAGTGGGGCGTCTCGGTTTTCCGGGCATACCAGCTGGCAATCGTCACAGCCATAGATCCGATTACCCATTAATGGGCGCAATGCTTCAGGAATAGCGGTTTTCAATTCAATCGTCAGATAGGAAATACAGCGTCGGCCATCGACAACATACGGCGCCACGATAGCGCCGGTGGGGCAGCTGGTAATACACGCGACACAACTGCCGCAGTCGCCCTGATGAGGTGCATCCACAGGCAGTGGAATATCGACTAACAGCTCACCCAGAAAGAACCAGGACCCCCCATCATGGTTCAGTAATAGACTGTGCTTGCCAATCCAACCTAAACCCGCTCGCTGGGCCAGCGGCCGCTCCAGTACCGGTGCGGAGTCAACAAAGGGGCGAAAGTTGAGCTCTGGTATTTCAGTCCTGATTTTAAGCGCGAGTTGCTTTAAGCGGTTTCGCACTAATTTATGATAGTCGCGCCCCAGGGCATAGCGGCTGATATAAGCTTTAGCCGGGTCGGCCAGGTTAGTGGCAAAGCCCGCTTTTGCCGGCAGGTAATCCATTCTGACACTGAGCACTCTTAAGGTGCCTGGCAACAATTCAGCAGGGCGGGCGCGCATCATTCCATGCTCTGCCATATAGTGCATGTCGCCATGGTACTCGTTATTCAACCAGGCTTGCAGCCGGGGCTCTTCTGCGGATAAATCCGGCGCTGTGATGCCCAGTTTCTGAAAGCCCAGTTCCAGTGCCCATTGTTTTATCCGCCTGGCAAGCTGTTGGTAATCGATGGCCATTGATGTTGTTCCCCGGCAGTTTCTGAATCAGAATCGACGTCACTTTATCATGGCGTTTCAGCGCTCGGGAACCGGTTATTCATTTTCTGGTCAGAGTGTTCAGGTAACACTGTTGCCCGACGCGCAGTTTTGCTGGCCCCACTTTGCTTTAGTTTGTTAACATAGCAACATAAATGCTAAAGCTGAGCATAAATTAACTGAGATCAAGGTAAAACGTGGGTACTGAAAATTTAACTAAGCGCTCTGATGCGCAGGCACCAAAATTTATTAAAGTACTGGCGGATGAAACGGCCACCTTAAACCTCGCATCCGAGCTGGCGCGGCATATGCAAGGAGGGCAAGTCATTTTTTTACAGGGTAGCCTGGGGGCGGGCAAAACAACCTTCAGCCGAGGTATGTTGCAGGCGCTGGGGCATCAGGGTAATGTGAAAAGCCCGACTTACACTCTGGTCGAACCTTACCAGTTATCTGGTTTAATGGTGTATCATTTTGATTTATACCGGCTGACCGACCCGGAAGAGCTGGAGTTTATGGGATTCCGTGATTATTTCAACAATCAGAGTTTGTGTTTGCTGGAATGGCCAGAGCAGGGTCAGGGATATTTACCTGAGCCTGATCTGTACATACACTTACGTTATCTGGACATGCAACGTCAGATAGAGATAGGCGCTGGCACCGCTGCGGGCCGCGCTATAATAGATGCAATAAGAGATGATGAAAAATAATAATAAGTTTCTTAGCTGCGCCGGGTTAACCATTTTATGGTTTTTTTCTGCGTTAAGTTTTGCGAGCAACCAGGTACAAAGTATCCGGATTTGGCCATCGCCTGATAATACCCGGGTGGTCTTCGATTTGCAGGCCGCCCCGCAATACAACAGCTTTAGTCTGGATAATCCCGACCGCCTGGTTATCGACCTGAGCAATATTGCCGGTGGCAGCGCATTACCGAAGATCGACGGCGACTCCCAACTGATTAAAGCCATTCGCAGCAGTGGCGACAATAACAGTATGCGGATAGTGCTGGATTTATCCAGCAGGGTAAAACCGACGGTATTTGCCCTTACGCCTACCGCACCTTACGGTCACAGGCTGGTAATCGATTTACCGGACACCCAACGTGCCGAGGCGCGGCCTCCGGTCAGTATCCGTGCGGCCCGGGATATCATTATCGCTATTGACGCTGGCCATGGGGGTGAAGATCCGGGTTCTATCGGTCCCAGCGGCACCTATGAGAAAAACCTGACCTTGCCGATTGCTAATCTTCTGGCAGAGCTGATCAACAAAGAACCAGGCATGCGAGCGGTGATGGTGCGCACCGGTGATTATTTTATTCATGTCAACCGACGCACTGAAGTAGCTCGTGGCCAGCAGGCTGATTTGCTGGTATCCATTCATGCTGATGCCTTTACCTCACCCCAGCCTAAAGGGGCTTCGGTATGGGTGTTATCATTGCGCCGGGCAACCACTGAAGTGGGCCGGATGCTGGAGCAAACCGAGCGTCACTCTGAATTACTTGGCGGAGTGGCAGAAATTATCCGCGACTCGGCCAATGAGCGTTATCTGGCGCAAACTGTACTGGATTTGTCGATGAATCATTCGATGGTTACTGCTTACCAGGCGGCAAATCAGGTGCTGGCAGAACTTGGTAAGATGACCTCATTGCATCAGGCCAAACCGCAGGCAGCCAGCCTGGGCGTATTAAAGTCGCCTGATATTCCCTCCATTCTGGTAGAGGTTGGTTTTATTTCTAACCCTAAAGAGGAGAAGCAGTTAAGGTCTGCCAGCCATCAGACCCGCTTAGCACAGTCGCTGCATCGGGCGCTGAAACGTCATTTTGAGTTGGCGCCGCCGGCTGACTCATTGTTTGCCCAGCAACGGGCCCGCGAGCACAAGGTGCAGCCGGGTGAGTCTTTGTCATTGCTGGCGCAGCGCTATGATGTGTCAGTCGATGCCTTACGCAATCATAACAAGCTGGCAAATGACAGTATTCGGATTGGTCAGGTATTACGGATCCCCTGAACATGACCATTAAAATTTTAGCGCCACAATTGGCGAATCAGATTGCTGCGGGTGAAGTGGTCGAGAGGCCCGCCTCTGTGGTGAAGGAGCTGGTGGAAAACAGCCTCGATGCCGGCGCCAGCCAAATCGAGATTGATGTCGATAAAGGGGGCAGCAAGCTCATTCGGATCCGTGATAATGGTTCTGGTATTGCCGAACACGAGCTGGTGCTGGCACTAAGCCGGCATGCCACCAGCAAAATTAGTGATTTGGATGATTTAGCGCAGATAACCAGCCTCGGTTTCAGGGGGGAAGCGCTAGCTAGTATCAGCTCGGTATCACGTCTGACCCTAACGTCTAAACCTGCCGGGCAAGCTGCGGCATGGCAAGCTCAGGCCGAAGGGCGTGATATGGCGGTAACGGTAAAACCGGCAGCGCACCCTGATGGAACCAGCATCGAGGTGGTGGATCTTTTCTTCAATACACCGGCAAGGCGCAAGTTTTTGCGTACTGATAAAACTGAATTTTCTCATATCGACGAGCTGGTAAAGCGATTGGCGCTCAGCCGGTTTGATGTAAGCTGGCTATTAACTCACAATGGTCAACGTATCCGTCGCCTGCCTCATGCAACCAGCGCACAGGCCAGGCAAAAAAGAGTGGCTATACTGTGCGGCAGAGCGTTCGCCGAACACGCCGCTTATATTGAAAACAGTTGTGGCGCGATCAAACTCAGTGGGTGGATCCTTGCACCGCAAGCGTGTCAGAACACGCCTGGCTGCCAGTATAGCTACGTTAACGGTCGGATGATGCGAGATAAGCTGTTAAACCACGCTATCCGTCAGGCTTACGGTGAGCGCTTAACGCCAGAACAGCAACCTGGATTCGTATTGTACCTGGAGATCGTCCCGGCTGAGGTTGATGTTAACGTTCACCCGGCGAAACATGAAGTGCGTTTTCATCAGGCCAGATTAGTGCATGATTTTGTGGTTAGCGCCCTGAGTGATGCGTTAAGCCAATTGACAGAGCAGCAGGTTCCGCAACAACCGGTACTGCAACAACAGGTAGCCAATAGTGCCGCAGTATATCGGATGCCAGAGGGTGCTGAAGGCGTTTCTGACAAGCAGTCGGGGAACCAAACAAAAGCAGGGCAATGGGGGGCTGGCAGAATTGCAACATCTGAAATTGCAAGCCAGAGTCAGAGCAGGCAGCAATTACAGTATTTGCAGGGCCAGTATGCGACTGTGAGTGCCGAGGCCACTGTTCAGATAAAATCCCCTCTGCAGATCCTGCCAGCAGGGCAGGGCTGTGCCATTGCTCAGGGACCAGAGGGCCTGGTATTACTGGATTTAGCCGCCACTCTCGCGACACCGTGGCTGCATGACTCAAGCCAGGCACCGTTGTTACTACCATTGCGGTTACCGATAACAGATACTGAGAAGCAGCAATTACTGGCTGCGGCCAGTTTGTTGCAGCAACTGGGATTTAATATCCTGGTACAGGACAGCACCGCTATTGTCAGAGCCGTTGCGCCCTGGCTGCGTTCAACCTCTATCAGCCAGTGGTTTTTAAAATTATTGCCGCTATTACAAATTGAAAACCCGGTTCAAAGCAGTCGGGCAATATTGTCTATGCTACTTTCATCCTATTGGCTGACCGAGACTGTGCTGCTAGACTATTTTGCTTCAATGTTAACAGACAACGAACTGTGGCTGGCAGTGCCGTTAGATTTAAGTAGCAGTTTGCAAGCGCTAAACCAGCAAGGGCAACCATGAAAAACGCCTTACCCGTTATTTTTATTATGGGGCCGACCGCATCTGGTAAAACGGCATTGGCCATAGAGTTGCTGCAGCATCTTGATGCAGAGCTTATCAGTGTTGACAGTGCCCTGATTTATCGTGGTATGGATATCGGTACTGCTAAACCGACGGCTGAAGAATTGCTGTTGGCACCCCATCATCTGCTGGATATTATGGAGCCATATCAAAGTTATTCAGCGGCTGATTTTCGGGATGATGCACTAAGATTAATCAACGAGATCCAGCAACGGCGAAAAATTCCGATATTGGTAGGCGGCACCATGTTATATTTTAAAGCGTTGCTAGACGGTATTTCACCGTTACCGCCTGCCAATCCTCAGATAAGGGCTGAATTAGAGCAAGAGGCTGCAACGGAAGGTTGGCAAGCGTTGCACCAACAGTTACAGCAACTTGACCCGGTTGCTGCCGCGCGTATCCATCCGAATGATCCACAACGAATTAATCGTGCGTTAGAGGTTTATCGGCTAACCGGCAGTACCATGACAGAATTAACCGCACGAAAAGGTGAACCTTTTCCGTTTAAAGTACACCAATTTGCCATAGCGCCGACAGATCGCTCGTTATTGCATCAACGTATTGCTGATAGGTTTCAGCTGATGCTTGAGCATGGTTTTGAACAGGAAGTGGCTAGGTTAAAGGACCAGGAGCATTTACATGCAAATTTGCCGTCGATGCGATGTGTTGGTTATCGTCAGGTCTGGCAGTATCTGGACGGTGAGTTCAGCTATGATGACATGGTGGCCAAAGGCATTGCTGCAACCCGGCAACTGGCCAAACGCCAGCTTACCTGGTTAAGAGGCTGGCCAGAGGTTATCTGGCTGAAAAGTGAAGCAGAACCGGCTGAAAACTTGCAAGCAGTACTTTCTTCGCTAAGCTAAAGAAGATGGAAAAAAGTTGGTTTTAACAACTTGAAATAAAAAAAATAATACCTATATACAGGTCACTAATAAAAATAAGGAAAGCGGCACATGGCAAAGGGCCAATCTTTACAAGATCCATTTTTAAACACCTTAAGACGAGAGCGCATTCCGGTCTCTATTTACCTGGTGAATGGAATTAAACTTCAGGGGCAGATTGAATCTTTTGATCAATTCGTCATTTTACTGAAAAACACCGTAAGCCAAATGGTTTATAAACATGCGATTTCTACCGTTGTGCCATCCCGCGCCGTCAACACTATGGTTAGCCATGGTGCCGGGCAAAGCGACAGTGAAGGCGAGGACGTAGAATAAAAACCAGGAGCAATAGCGCTTGTTTGATTTAGCCGAGCTTGCAGAACAAGCCATTCTGGTTCATGTAAACTTTCCGCAAGAGCATAGCAATGAAGATTTGCAGGAGCTAACCATGTTGGTTGCTTCTGCAAACGTGATTGCTATGCATACTGTTACCGCAAATCGTCGTGCGCCAGATACACGATTGTTCGTGGGTTCAGGTAAAGCCGAAGAAATTAAAACTGTTGTTGAACAGTTTGCAGCGTCGGTTGTTATCTTTAACCATATCTTAAGCCCCAGCCAAACCCGCAACCTTGAGCATTTATTACAGGCCAGGGTAATTGACCGAACTACGTTAATACTTGATATATTTGCCCAGCGAGCCCGCACTTATGAAGGTAAGTTGCAGGTTGAGTTAGCTCAGTTGCAGCATCTGGCGTCCCGCCTGGTGCGGGGCTGGGACAATGCTGAGCGCCAAAAAGGTGGGATTGGTTTACGGGGGCCGGGTGAAACCAGGCTGGAGACTGACCGGCGGTTATTACGGGAGCGGGTAAAAGCATTATTGCAACGGCTCGATAAAATCAGTCTGCAGCGTGAGCAGGGCCGCAAGTCACGCCAGCGCAGTGCCACTCCGGTGGTGTCTATTGTCGGTTACACTAATGCGGGCAAATCAACGTTATTTAACCGTTTAACCCAAGCCAGCGTGTATGCTGCTGACCAGCTTTTTGCTACTCTCGACCCCACTCTGCGCCAGGTTAAACTTGAGAATTTCGGACCGATAGTTCTGGCCGATACTGTTGGTTTCATCCGGCATTTACCTCACAATCTGGTAGCGGCCTTTAAATCAACATTACAAGAAACCCGCGACGCCGATTTACAACTGCACGTGATTGATGGCGCCGATCATCGCCGTGAAGAAAATATGGCGTCGGTGCAGCAGGTGTTAACCGATATTGACGCCGATACCGTGATGCAATTGCAGGTTTTTAATAAAGTAGACCAAATGGGCCAGTCGGCGCGTATAGACTATGGTGACGACGGTCTGCCACGATCCGTTTACCTGTCTGCGCTAACAGGGGACGGTCTGGGGTTGTTACAACACGCCATTGCCAGTTTGCTATCCACTGAGCATTTGCAGTTACGATTAGCTTTACCGCCAGATTGTCCGGCCTGGCGGGCGAAATTGCATGAACTGCAGGTGATCAGTGCTGAGCAATTTGATGATGAAGGCATTTGTTGGCTGGATATCAGGCTTTCCGTGGCGCAGTGGGCACGCATGGTGAAGCAAAGCGATGGTGAGCTGGAAAACTATATCGTCACAGCGCCGGATATTTGATACATTAACCGTTAATTTTAAAACTTGAGATGGAGTTAAACATGGCTTGGAATGAGCCGGGTAACAATGGTAAAAACAACGACCCTTGGAAACAGGGCGGTCGTGACCAGGGTCCACCCGATTTAGATGAAGTATTCCGCAATTTTGGTAAAAAGTTTGGCGGCATTTTCGGTGGTGGTAATAAATCTTCGGGGAATGGTGCCTCTGCGGCGTTAATCCTTATCCTGGTTATTGCTGCGGTAGTTTGGGCAATCAGCGGCTTTTACACGATTAAAGATGCTGAACGTGGCGTTATCCTGCGCTTTGGTCAGTACCATACCGAGGTTGGTGCTGGTATTCACTGGAAACCAACTTTTATCGATACGGTAACTCCGGTCAACGTTCAGGAAGTTAAGTCATTGCGCTCTGATGGATTTATGCTGACGCAAGACCAAAACCTGGTGCGGGTAACCTTTGAGGTGCAGTATCGTATTTACAACGCACGCGACTATTTATTTTCCGTGGTAGATGCTGATCGCAGCTTAGGTGAAGCAACCGACGCCGCGCTGCGGTTTGTTATTGGTCATTCGATTATGGATGACGTATTAACCCGTGGCCGTGAAGTGGTTCGCCAGAACACCCGTGAGGAACTAGAGTCGATTATTGCACCATACAACATGGGTTTAAATCTGGTTGATGTTAACTTCCGTGATGCACGGCCTCCGGAAGAAGTTCGTGATGCTTTCGATGATGCTATTAAAGCACAGGAAGATCAGGAGCGTTTTGTGCAGGAAGCGCAGGCTTATGCGCGGGAAATTGAACCTCGGGCTCGTGGCCAGGTTAACCGGGTAATGCAAGAAGCAGAAGCGTATAAACAGCAAATTGTGTTAAAAGCGCAGGGTGAAGTTGCCCGTTTTGAACAGCTGTTACCAGAGTATCTGGCTGCACCTAAAGTGACCCGTGACCGTTTGTATCTGGAAACGATGGAGTCGGTATACAGCAATACGTCTAAAGTGGTTGTAGATGTTAAAAACAGCAACAATATAATGTATTTGCCACTCGATAAGTTGATGAATCAATCGGGCAGCAGCAACAGCAATACCGTTAACCCGGCACCAATGCCAGCTCGCAGCAATGACAGTACGCCGCAACAGCAGGATAGTTTGCGAAGCGGTTCGACACGTAGCGGAAGGGGTTAAGTTATGAAGAATTTTATTATCGCTATTATTGTAGTCGTCGCAATCATTGTAGTGTCTGCACTATTTGTGGTGCCGGAAGGTAAGCGTGCCATTGTTACTCAGTTCGGTAAAATCCAGCGGGATGATGCCGGCCAGGTAGTAGTATACGAGCCAGGTTTACACTTAAAAATGCCGATGATTGAAGTGGTACGCAAACTGGATTCACGGATCCAGACTCTGGATGACCAGCCAGATCGCTTTGTCACTGCAGAGAAAAAAGATTTGTTGGTCGACAGCTATGTCAAATGGCGGATTAAAGATTTTGGTGCTTATTTTCTGTCAACCGGCGGTATTACATCGCAGGCCGAAGTGCTGTTAAAACAGTATATCAATAATGGTTTACGGACAGAGTTTGGTACCCGGACCATTCAGGAAATTGTCTCAGGTGAGCGGACTCAGTTAATGGAAAGTGCACTGGCACAAGCAGGTGCTGCAGCAAATGAACTGGGAATTGAAGTGATTGACGTCCGGGTTAAGCAAATTAATCTGCCAACAGAAGTCAGTAGTTCGATTTTTGCAAGGATGAGAGCTGAGCGTGATGCGGTGGCAAGAGAACACCGTTCTCGTGGTATGGAAGAATCAGATATTATCCGGGCTGACGTAGATGCCAGGGTAACGATTATGCTGGCAGATGCTGAGCGTAATTCACGTGCTGTGCGTGGTCAGGGTGACGCACAGGCTGCAAAAATTTATGCAGACGTGTACAGTCGTAATGCTGAATTTTATTCTTTTGTTCGTAGCCTCGAAGCCTATAAAAAGAGCTTTAATGACAAGCAAGATATTATGGTAGTACAGCCTGATAACGACTTCTTTAAATATATGACGTCGGATAAAGTGCAAAACTAACCAGCAATATAGCTATATTGAAAAGGCCCGGGAGGGCCTTTTTTGTCTGAGCAATTTCTTTTTACAGAACAGCGGAGCCGCTATGTATCAGCATTTTTACCAGCGTTTTTTACAGGCCAACCCGGACAAGCAACATTTTGCCAGTCATTCTCATCATTACTGGCCTGATGTTACCCGTGACGCCACCCTTGCCTATTGGGACGACAGTGCCAGTATGGTAGATGACAAATGGCAGCACATTTTTGGCCAGGTGATCCCACAAACTCAGCAACTGCTTGCAGATATTCTGAACTTGCCAGCACCAGAGCAAATTGTTTTTGCGGGTAATACTCATGAATTAGTGATGCGCCTGTTTAGTTGTTTTGACTTGTCCAGACCACTCAAAGTGATCAGTACAGACAGTGAGTTTTATAGCTTTCAACGTCAGGCAAAACGCCTTGCTGAATTTGATAATATCGAACTGATTAGTGTGCCGACAGAGCCTTTTGCCAGTTTCACCGAACGGTTTATCTCAGAGGTAAAGGCGCAACAGCCGGATATGGTCTTTTGCAGCCAGGTATTTTTTAACTCTGGTTATGCAATAGCCGATTTGCCCGCTTTTGTTTTGGCAGTAGCCGAGGTTACCGACGCCATGCTGGTTATCGATGGATATCACGGCTTTATGGCATTGCCTACCGACTTGTCAGCAATTGCAGAGCGGATATTTTATCTGTCAGGTAGTTATAAGTATGCCCAGGGTGGTGAGGGATGTTGTTTTATGGCAGTGCCGCCTGGGAACAATCAACGGCCCTGGTATACAGGCTGGTTCGCTGAGTTTGCTACCCTGGCTGCGGAGAAGTCGGCTTTGGTGCTTTACAGTAATGATGGTAATCGCTTTGCCGGCGCAACGATGGATTATACGGCGTTGTATCGTTTACATGCGGTATTGTTGCTATTTAAAAAACAGGGTATCACCGTTGGTAGAATTCATCAGTATGTTAAGCAACTGCAACAGGCGTTCCTGACGGAATTAGGCCGGCAGCATCACCCGCTGCTTAATCAGCAAAGCCTGCTGTTACATAACCCTGAACAGCATGGCCATTTTTATACTTTTAAGCTGGCAAGTACCAGTGAGGTTGCTGAATTAGCAGCATTTTTGAAAAATAAAGGCATAATTACCGATTACCGCACTGACCGTTTACGCTTTGGGTTTGGTTTATATCATAACAGCGAAGCATTTGACTTATCCTGTTTGAAACATGATTAAAACACTATCGAACACTGGAGCCGGATAAAAATTCGGCTTTTTTTCCGCAACACAGCTGTAAGTTGGTCAGCGATTTGATAGAATCCTCGCCTAATTTTTTCCATGATGTAGGAACCATGGCCAAAAACGTCGTTGTGCTCGGCACTCAATGGGGTGACGAAGGAAAAGGTAAAATCGTTGACTTATTAACCGACAAAGCCAGTTATGTGGTGCGTTATCAAGGCGGCCACAATGCCGGCCATACGTTGGTTATTGACGGTGAAAAAACAGTATTACATTTAATTCCCTCAGGCATTTTACGCGCGAATGTAAAATGTGTAATCGGTAATGGTGTTGTACTATCCCCTGAAGCTTTTTTAAAAGAAATGACCATGCTCGAGCAGCGTGGCGTGCCGGTAAAAGAGCGATTACTGCTCAGTGAAGCCTGCCCCTTAATCCTGCCCTTTCACGTTGCCCTTGATGTGGCGCGGGAAAAAGCGCGTGGTGATAAAGCTATCGGCACTACCGGTCGTGGTATCGGCCCGGCGTATGAAGATAAGGTGGCACGCCGTGGTTTGCGGGTGGGGGATTTATTTAATCCTGAGTTGTTTGCAGAGAAGCTCAAAGTGGTAATGGAGCTGCATAACTTCACGCTGACCCAGTATTATAAAGTCGATGCGGTAGATTATCAGACCACGCTGGACAACGCGCTGGCAATGGCTGACTTGCTAAAATCGATGGTGGTAGATGTAACCGATTTGCTGGATAAAGCCCGCAAGAATGGTGACAAAATCATGTTCGAAGGTGCGCAAGGAACCCTGTTGGACATTGATCACGGTACCTACCCTTATGTAACGTCGTCTAATACCACCGCCGGTGGTGTAGCGACGGGCTGTGGTTTTGGCCCGCGCTACCTGGATTATGTGCTGGGTATTGTCAAAGCCTATACAACCCGCGTGGGCTCAGGCCCGTTCCCTACTGAACTTAATTGCGAAGTTGGTGAACATTTGGGTGTTAAAGGTCATGAGTTTGGTGCTACCACGGGTCGTAAACGCCGCACCGGCTGGTTCGATGCAGTGGCGGTGCGCCGTGCCGTGCAGCTGAACAGTATTTCAGGTTTTTGTTTGACTAAACTGGACGTGTTGGACGGTCTGGAAACCCTAAGTATTTGTGTGGGGTATCAACAACCTGACGGCACCGTACTTGACACTCCTCCGCTGGCTGCAGAAGGCTATGAACAGGTAACCCCGGTATATGAAACCATGCCGGGCTGGACTGACAATACCTTTGGTATTCAGCAATTAGAAAAACTACCTCAGGCAGCGCGCAATTATATCAGCCGGTTGGAGCAACTAACCGGAGTGCCAATTGACATTGTGTCTACCGGGCCGGATCGGGTGCAGACCATAGTGTTAACGCATCCGTTTGCCTAAGTCGCTCGTATAAAATAACGCTGCCATTTGGTGGCGTTTTTTTATACGATGCCGTTACGAGGGTGGGAGTTATCTGATGAACAAGCTTCTGGTATTAATGTTAAGTTTACTGCTAGCGGGTTGTGGTGGGTCTGACAGCGCTGATGACAGTGCGTCGATTAATATTGCAGAGTGTGACCGCAGTGACATTAATAGTCAGGTGTACTGCAAATTAACCGCAGACTATCTGTGGTACGACGAGCTGAAGAGCGGAGTTAATCCCCTTGCATTCAATACCCCCTCGGCTTACTTAAATCAGGTAATTGCTGAGCGTGATCGTTATAGTTTTATCATGACTGAGCAGCAATATCAGGACCGTTACATTAATGCGGTGTTTTTTGGCTATGGTTTTGCCACTCAACGTACGGATAACAATACCGCGCTGCAGGTGCTTTATGTTTATGATGCCGGCTCTGCCGCCCAGCGTGGCTTGCGCCGGGCCGATAAAATAATTGAAATTGATGGTATCAGCGTTGCTGAGTGGTTAACGCGACTGGATGCCGGTACTGCCACCAATGATGACATTTACGGTCCGAACGAAGAAGGGGTGGTGCGGCAATTCGTCTGGCGTAAGCCGGACAACAGCCAGCGTCAGGCTGACTTTGTAAAGAGCACTGTCAGCACTAACACTGTAATGCACCGCTCGGTCGCTCAGGTGGGCGATAAAAAAGTCGGCTATCTGGTATTTAATACTTTTATTGAATTATCGGAAACTGAGTTGGAACAGGCATTCAGCTTTTTCGCGCAGCAGAATATTGACGAATTGGTGCTGGATTTACGCTACAACGGCGGCGGCTTAATCCGGGTGGCAAATCAGCTGAGTTCGCATATTGCCTTACCTAAATTGCAGGGCAATATTTTCGTTAAGTATCGCTACAACGATAAAAATACCCGGAAAAACAGTACAGTTGCTTTTGCACTGGGGGCCGGACGCACTAATTTGAATTTGCCGCGGGTATTTGTGTTAACCACAGCGGGTAGTTGCTCATCGAGTGAACTGGTCATCAATGCGCTGAACCCCTTTATCGATGTGGTACAAATTGGCGAAACCACCTGTGGTAAGCCGGTGGGGCAGGTGCCAGACCGGGTCGGCGATTACCGGCTATTTGCTATTAATTTTCAAACGATTAATGCGTTAGATTTTGGTGATTACTTTAACGGGCTTAGCCCGAATTGTCCGGTAAACGCCTCGGTTGCCGGTGACTGGGGGGTAAGCGATGACCCCCTGTATGCCGAAGCTCTTGCCTATATGGATAACGACAGTTGCTCCGCAGTAGCGGTTAGTGGTCAGAGCCTGCAGCAGCGGCGAACTGTGGAGCAAGTGCAACCACAATGGCTGCGTTACCATGAGCAATAAGTATCTATGGCGTATTTTTTGCACGTAAAAATTATTGGTCTGCATAAATAAATGGTTATTTGACGCCCTATGAAAACGTTTTTTATATTCTCCGTTGCGTTGCTGATGAGCTTACTGGCCACTGTCCCTGTTATGGCGCAGCAAGTAGATGCTGTTCAGTTGTACAGTCAGGACGAACTATTGGATTTAATTAAAACCAATAGCCACCTGCGCCAGGTGCGTGCAGATGATTGCCAGCTGGTGCAGGATATTGAGGCGCGGGCAGATATTATGCAGCTACCTGCCTACCAATTTCTGTACGGCGATATGCTGGCGTACGCGGTCTGTGTACCACGTAACGTTGAGCGAGGCTGGGATTTAATGCTGCAGGCTGCAGCGCAAGGGCTACCCGAAGCACTGGAGCAGGTAGGACGCTATTATCATATTGGTCGCTTTGTCCAGGTAGATATTGATAAAGCCCTGGTTTACTTACATGAAGCCGCGGCGATGGGTAACTTAAACGCTAAACTGCGCTATGCCCAGCTTTTGGTCGACGGTTACGGTTCGCCGGTTGATTACGAGCAAAGTTATCGCTGGTTACATCATGCCATTAGTGCAGACGCCAACACTCATGCTAGAATAACTAAATTGCTGCAACAGCTTGCCAAGAAGATGCCTGAACGGGTGGTGACCAACGCCAGAAGACCTGTCAAATGAAATTCATCCCATGTTTCTGCTTAGCTGTTACACTCATTACATGAAAATAGGAAATTAAAGTTTAATTAATGACGGTAAATGATCCGCATCTTGCGCGTGAGCAAGAAAAATACGACAACCCCATCCCCAGCCGGGAGTTTATCCTGGAACATATCGAAAAGCGGCAACAACCGGCCTACTTCGATGAATTAGTTACCGAGCTAGGCCTGACAGATGACGACGCCATCTTTGCCCTGAAAAAGCGCTTACGGGCAATGGAACGTGACGGTCAGCTTATTTTTACCAAGAGTAAACGCTATGGTCTGGTAGATCATATGGATTTGGTGAAAGGCGTAGTAATCGGCCATCGGGAAGGGTTTGGTTTTTTGAAGCTGGAACAGGGCGGGCCGGATTGGTATCTGCCCTATCATGAAATGCAGCGGGTTTTGCCGGGAGACAAGGTACTGGCTACCGCCGCAGCAATGAAAAGCAAAGATAAAATTGAAGCTCGCGTGGTACGGGTGCTCGAACCTCGTACCGAGCCGGTGGTGGGCCGTTATTATAAAGATCATGCTGTGTGTGTGGTGGTGCCGGATGATCCGCGTATTACCCAGGATATTATGATCCCGGAGGGCGAGCAGGGTGCCGCACGCCATGGCCAGATAGTACTGGTAGAAATTACTCAGCGCCCCTCGAAGCGGGTTAGTGCGGTGGGTAAAGTGACTGAGGTATTGGGTGAGCATATGGCGCCCGGTATGGAAATTGAAGTCGCCATTCGCAATCATCAAATTCCACATGAATTCCCGCAGGCGGTGTTAGATCAAGTGTCTAAATACGGCGAGCAGGTTCCTGCAGAGGCGAAGCTGGGCCGGGTTGATTTGACTAAATTGCCACTGGTTACCATTGATGGTGAAGATGCCCGTGATTTTGACGATGCAGTTTATGCAGAAACCAAAGAAAATGGCGGCTGGAAACTGTGGGTTGCAATCGCTGATGTCAGTGCTTATGTCAAACCTGATACGCCACTGGATCGCAGCGCGTTGGAGCGTGGTAATTCGGTGTATTTCCCTGATCATGTGGTACCGATGCTGCCTGAAGCGTTGTCAAATGGCCTTTGCTCACTCAACCCGCATACTGATCGTTTATGTTTTGTTGCCGAAATGCATATCAGTGCCAGTGGTAAACTGGAGAGTTATCAGTTTTATGAAGCCGTAATGCACTCTGCAGCACGGTTTACCTACAATAAAGTACACGCTATTTTGCAAGGCGATCCAGAACTTCGCAAGCAATATAACGCAAACCTGAACAATCTGGAAACCTTGTACAGTCTGTATAAAAAGTTGGCTAAAGTACGGGGCCAGCGCGGCGCAATCGAGTTTGAAACGGTAGAAACCCGGTTTGTTTTCAACAGCCACCGTAAGATTGAACAGATAGTACCGGTACATCGTAACGAGGCACATAAAATCATTGAAGAATGTATGATTATGGCTAACGTTGCTTCTGCCCGTTTTATTGAGAAACATGAGGCGCATGCGCTATTTCGGGTGCACGAACGCCCCGACGGAGACCGCTTTGCTAACTTTAGGCGGTTCTTAGCAGAATTAGGTATTGAGGCAAATCTTTCCAGTGAGCCTACGCCATTGGAATTAACGCAGGTGTTAGCCAGCCTGGCGGACCGGCCTGATCGGGAACTGATTGAAACCACCATGCTGCGCTCAATGAAACAGGCTGTGTATCAGGGTGATAATCAGGGCCACTTTGGTCTGGCGCTGGAGGCGTATGCTCACTTTACCTCACCTATCCGCCGTTATCCGGATTTAGTATTGCATCGGGCCATTAAAGCGATTCTGGTTAAGCAAAATCTTAAAGTAAACGGTGAGCGCGCTTACAGCGAAAAAGAAATCAGCCATTTTGGCGAGCAGTGCTCGATGACTGAACGCCGTGCCGACGATGCCACGCGTGAAGTATCTGACTGGTTAAAATGCGAATATATGCAGGACCATCTGGGCACCGAATTTGACGGCGTTGTGTCGACGGTCACCAATTTTGGTTTGTTTGTCCGGCTTAGCGATTTATATATAGAAGGCCTGGTACACGTCACCTCCTTGCAAAACGACTACTATCGGTTTGATGCGCAGCGCCAGGTATTACTTGGCGAACACAGCGGTGTCAGTTACCGGATGGGTGATCAGGTTAAGGTGAAAGTACTGGCGGTGAGTCTCGAGTCACGCAAAATTGACCTGGCCGTGGTGGGTGAGCCTAAACATAATGTTTCAGGACGGGCGGTGAAAGCCAGCCGTAATGCTGCTTTTGCGGAGAAAGAGGCAAATACCGCTGGCGCATCCAGGCGTAGTGCAAAAGGTGCTGCTAAGTCCTCTGCCAAACCGGCAGCCAAAAAAGCGGATAAACCTAAAGCAGCGAAAAGTGCGGTTAAAAAACCACGGCGCAAAGCTAAAAAATCTTAGTTGCGGCAGATGACGATAATAATGAGAAATAATTAACAATGAACGCAGATTTTGTATTTGGTATTCATGCCGTTAATGCCCTGCTGGAACGGGCACCGCAGGATATTTTAGAGCTGTTTATCATGAAGGATCGCGAAGATAAGCGGATGCAACCCCTTATTCAGCAGGCACGGCAAAACGGTATCTCTATTCAATTTTGCAACAGAAGAACCCTGGATGACATGGTCAGCGGCCAGCATCAGGGTATTGTTGCCAAAGCCCGCTTAGCCAGCAGCGGTAATGAAAGCGACCTGGCTACCTTATTGGAGCAAAAAGATAAGCCGTTTTTATTAGTGCTTGATGGCGTCACCGATCCGCATAACTTAGGCGCTATTTTACGCAGTGCCGATGCCGCTGGCGTGCATGCCGTGATCTCACCCAAAGACCGTTCAGCAAAGTTAACGTCGGTCGTGCGTAAAGTTGCTTGTGGTGCGGCCGAAGCCGTGCCTTTTATTACCGTAACTAATTTAGCCCGTACCCTGCGCGAATTACAGGACGCCGGGGTATGGGTAGTCGGCGCTGCCGGCGAGACTGACACGACGATTTATCAGGCAGACTTTAAAGGGCCATTAGCGTTGGTATTAGGCGCTGAAGGTGAGGGCCTGCGCCGGTTAACCCGGGAAACCTGTGACAGCCTGGTGAAAATTCCGATGTTTGGCTCTGTTTCCAGTCTCAATGTGTCTGTTGCTGCCGGGATCTGTCTATTCGAAGCAGTACGCCAGCGCAGTTAAAATGTTTCAACTAGTTTAGGTTATAAATTCTTTGCCGTATATTCTGCTTGTTATTTACCCGCTAACTCCGTAAAATACGCGACCTTCGGCCATACACTCACGTTCCTTGCCTCTATGCGAGCCCGGCCGAGCTCACCCGAGGCTTACTAACCGTAAGGAGCTACAATGCGTCATTACGAAATCGTTTTTATGGTTCACCCTGATCAGAGTGAACAAGTGCCTGGCATGATTGAGCGTTACACTGGCTCTATCAAAGAAGCGGGCGGTACTATCCACCGTTTGGAAGATTGGGGTCGTCGTCAACTGGCTTACCCAATCCAGAAACTGCACAAAGCACACTATGTGTTGCTTAACGTGGAAGCACCACAAACAGTGATTGATGAGCTGGAAACTAACTTCCGTTACAACGATGCTGTATTACGTAACCTGATTATGCGCACTAACGGTGCCGTAGTTGAGCCATCACCAATGGCTAAGGTACGTGAAGAGCGTTCACGTGACGAGCGTCCTCGTGACCGTGCTCCTCGTGAATCAGAAGAGCAGGTAGAAAACGAAGAGTAAGTTTGATGGACAATATCATCGTGCTTAGCGGTGCCGTATGCCGGCACCCTGAACGCAGTGAGAGTCCGGCGGGTATCCCGCACACTGTTATCACTATTGAACATCGCAGTAACCAGCAGGAAGCCGGCTTAAACCGTCAGGCTTATGTCAGGATGCAAGCAGTGTTAAGTGGCACAGTGTTACATCAGCAAGCTCAAACTTTGACGTTGGGTAGCATGGTAAAGGTCAGCGGGTTTTTAAACCGGCACCAGAACCGCAGTGGTCAGGCAAAACTGGTACTGCACGCCCAGCAGATTGAACAAATAAGTTAGGAGACAGACAAATGTCACGTTTTTTCCGTCGCCGTAAATTCTGCCGTTTTTCTGCAGAAGGCACTGTAGAGATTGATTACAAAGATACCGCTGTTCTGAAGAACTATGTTACAGAAAGCGGCAAAATCGTACCTAGCCGTATTACTGGTACCAGCGCTAAGTATCAGCGTCAGCTGGCTCGTGCTATCAAGCGCGCTCGCTACCTGGCCTTGTTGCCGTACAGCGACTCACACAGCTAATACAGAAGGGGTATAAGTATGCAAGTAATTCTGTTAGACAAAGTCTCAAACCTTGGTGGTTTAGGTGACAATGTTACTGTTAAGTCTGGTTATGCTCGTAACTTCTTATTCCCACAGGGTAAAGCAGTTCCGGCTAACAAAGCTAACACCGAAAAGTTTGAACAGCGTCGCGCTGAATTAGAAGCCAAGTTGGCTGCTGATTTAGCTGCCGCTAACGACCGCGCTGCTAAGCTGGCAGAGCTGGCTGAAGTGACTATCGCTTCTAAAGCCGGTGATGAAGGTAAGCTGTTCGGTTCAGTAGGTACCCGCGATATCGCAGATGCCATTACTGAAGCTGGCGTTAAAGTGACTAAAGCTGAAGTGAAGTTACCAAATGGTACTTTACGTGAAACTGGCGAGTTCGATATCGATCTGCAGTTGCACGCTGAAGTAGTAGCGACCGTTAAAGTTGTTATTATTGCAGAAGCTTAAGGCTATTGGCGCACTGCCTTGCAGTGCGCCATCCTGTTATTCCGGACACCCTCTTTTTTGTTTTTCTTCCAGCCTGCTCCACTTGTTTTAAAAAAATCCTCAACGTTGCTTTTTATTCTGCCGCTTGCAAGGTAGCATTGCACAGTTATTTCCAACTCTGTCAGGTGTTATGAGCAGTAATAAAGACAAGCAGGTCGCCGGCCTGAAAATGCCCCCGCACTCTATCGAAGCTGAGCAATCTGTGCTGGGCGGTTTAATGCTGGATAATCAGGCCTGGGACCGGGTGTCAGAAAAAGTGGTGGAGCAGGATTTTTACCTGCGCTCACACCGCTTTATTTTCAGTGCCATGGCCAGAATTGCCGAAGCGAATCAGCCAATTGATTTAATAACTGTTTCCGAAGCCTTAGAAGCAAACCAGCAATTAGACGATATTGGCGGCTTTGCTTATTTAGGTGAAATAGCTAAAAACACGCCTAGCGCTGCCAATATTATGGCGTATGCCGATATCGTGCGTGAGCGCGCTGTGGTGCGCGATATGATAGCCGTGGCCCATGACATTGCCGATGCGGGTTATGATACCCAGGGTCGCACGTCAGCAGAGCTGTTAGATTTTGCCGAGAGTAAGGTGTTTAAAATTGCCGAGCAGCGGGCCAACGCCAATGAAGGCCCGGAGCCGATTAATAATATTCTGGCAAAAACTATCGATAAAATTGATGCCTTGTTCCGCTCACCACAAACCGGTATTACCGGTTTGTCTTCCGGCTATATGGATCTGGATAAGATGACCAACGGCTTTCAGCCATCCGATTTAATTATCGTCGCCGCCCGACCGTCGATGGGTAAAACCACCTTTGCCATGAACCTGTGTGAACATGCGGCTATTACCAGCGACAAGCCGGTACTGATATTCAGCCTCGAGATGCCCTCTGATCAGATTATGATGCGGATGCTGGCCTCACTTGGCCGGATTAACCAGACTAAGGTACGCACTGGCCAGCTGGAAGATGAAGACTGGGCGCGGTTATCCTCCGCCATTGAGCTGTTAAACAGCAAAGGCAAGATGTATATCGATGATGCTTCTGGTCTTACCCCGACCGAAGTGAGGTCTCGTGCAAGACGGGTCGCGCGTGAGCATGGTGGCCTGAGTATGATCATGGTCGACTATTTACAGTTAATGACCGTGCCGGGCTTAAGTGAAAACCGAACCCTGGAAATTGCTGAAATTTCCCGCTCGTTAAAATCGTTGGCCAAAGAGCTGAAAGTGCCGGTTATTGCCTTATCGCAGCTAAACCGTGGTCTGGAACAACGGGCCGATAAACGGCCGGTTAACTCGGATTTACGGGAGTCGGGCTCAATAGAGCAGGACGCCGATTTAATCATGTTCATTTATCGCGACGAGGTGTACCACGAAGACAGTGCCGAAAAGGGCCTGGCCGAAATTATCATCGGTAAGCAGCGTAATGGGCCCATCGGTAAAGTGCGATTAACCTTCCATGGCCATTTCTCACGCTTTGATAACTATGCTGGCAGTGCCCGCTTTGAGGATGAGTATTAATGTCACGGCGGCCGGTAGCCCAGATAAATCTGGCGGCGCTTGCTCATAATTTGCGACGGGTACAGCAATTGGCACCGGCCAGTAAAGTGTTGGCAGTACTCAAGGCCAATGCTTATGGACATGGCCTGGTACGGGTGGCTCAGGCCTTAGCTGAAGCCGATGCGTTTGCTGTGGCGAGAATTGATGAAGCGTTGGCCTTGCGTACTGCAGGTGTTGTTAAACCGATAGTATTGCTGGAAGGCTTTTACGAAGCTGCGGAGTTACCCGTTTTGCTGGCTAATAATCTGCAGACCGTGGTACACAACGAATTGCAGTTGCAAGCACTGGAGCAAGCCGAATTAGAGGGCCAGCTTAAAATCTGGTTAAAAATTGATACTGGCATGCATCGGCTGGGTGTTGCGCCGGAACAATTTGCTGAATTTTACCGTCGTTTATGGCAGTGCTCTGCAGTTCAGCCAGGCATTCGGATAATGAGCCACTTTAGTTGTGCTGATTTCCCTGGCTCAGCAGAGACCGTGCAACAATTAACATTATTTAAGCAGCTGTGTGCTGACAAGGCTGAGCAACAAAGTCTGGCCAATAGTGCAGCGATTATCAGCTTGCCACAAAGCCATGGTGACTGGGTGCGGCCAGGCTTAATGCTACATGGCATTTCGCCGCTGCCACAACAACATGGTCAGCTGCATTTACTGCAACCTGTCATGCGCTTAAGCAGCAGATTGATTGCTATGCGGCAGGTTAAGCAAGGCGAAACCGTAGGTTATGGTGGCCACTGGCGAGCGTCAACTGCGACCTGGATCGGTGTTATTGCCATTGGTTATGGTGATGGTTATCCTCGTCATGCCAGAAACAATACCCCAGTATGGCTGGAAGGGCGGGAAGTAAAGCTGGTTGGCCGGGTATCAATGGACATGATTACGGTAGATTTAGGTCAGAGCCCCACTGAAAATCTTGGCGCCGAAGCAGTACTATGGGGCCCGGAGTTGGCAATTGAGCGAGTGGCTGAATGCGCTGATACTATTCCTTATGAGCTGCTTTGCAATATTACGCCACGAGTTGATTATCAGTATGTTACAAACGTAGCAAACTGAAACAGGCGTCTGCTACAGGGGCTATTTATCAAAACTAACTTCAATATGCACTTTGCCAAATTCTGAATCGAAAGGCATTAAAATAGTTGGGCCCTCACATTTATGCGTAATAGTGTGAGCTTTACCCGACACGACTATCGGTGTTGCCATCGAAAACTCGTAGCCTTTATCGCCTAAAATACGTTTGGCACCACCGGTGACCATATTGGTTATCTCACCCACCATATCGGTAACATCGGCATTAATGGTTTGAGGCTTTTCACCCAGCATCCGGTACATCACTTCTAATGCCAGATTTTCTTCAAAACTGACTGAAAAAGAGCCTTTTATATCGGTACCAACCATGCCAATTAACCCTGACACATCTCCACGTGCTATTTCGTCTTTCTTTATTCGAGGCTGACCCGGCACAATGGTGGTATTAGCCATCGTTGCTAAAACATTAACAAGAGAAGAAAGAAACGGGTTTATATACTCAACATTCATGGAGCGCGCCTGTTAGTTGTTCGATGGATTATTCCAGCAAGCCATTATAAGATTAGGAGAAATTGAATGATCCTACAAGCCAGCTGATGACTTTACTATAGTTTATCAAACTTGCTGGCATTTATGACAAAAACCATGGGCTTCAATGGTCTGGTGCTTAATTTGAAAACCCTGTTTCTTGGCAAGGGTACCAAACTCCTGTTGCAAGACGTCAGAATGTAATTCGTTAACGCTGCCGCATTTGTCACAGATCAGTAACTGAGCCGGATGGTGATGGCCAAAGTGGTGGCACAACATAAAGGCGTTGCTGGATTCAATTTTATGAATAAACCCCTGTTCGGTTAAAAACTCAAGTGCACGATAAATAGTGGCGGGTTTTGCGGCTGGCTCGGTCAGTTTTAATCGCTCCAGCAAGTCATAAGCTCCCATGCCGCCGTCAGTCTCAGCCATTAACCGAAACACTTTTTCCCGGATAGAGGTAAAGCGCGCGCCATTCTTATCACAAATGATTTTAGCCCGGCTTACTAATAATTCTGTCGACATACTAAATATGATCTCATGGCAACACCGGCTCGCAGTGTAGCATAATGCTATGTAACTTCCACGCAAAGTACATGCTGATAATTATCCGATGGCGGTCATTTCTGTCAGCTAATGCTGTACAATATGGCGCTAAATAATCTATGGCTTACTGCAGGTACAAGACTATTGGCTATTCACTCTATGGATCATAAATTCTCTGTCGCCCCAATGCTGGACTGGACCGATAAGCATTGCCGCTACTTTCACCGCTTGATGACAAAGCATGCGGTATTGTATACAGAAATGGTCACCACGGGCGCCCTGATCCATGGTAAAGGCGATTACCTTGCCTTCAATGAGCAGGAGCATCCGCTGGTATTGCAGCTAGGTGGCTCTAATCCGGCAGAAATGGCCCAGTGTGCCAAAATGGCTGAGCAGCGAGGATATGACGCGGTTAATATTAATGTCGGCTGCCCGTCGGACCGGGTACAAAACGGCATGTTTGGTGCGTGTTTGATGGCAAAACCTGAGTTGGTAGCCAACTGCGTTAGCGCGATGTTGGATAAAGTATCGATCCCGGTGACCGTAAAAAGCCGGATTGGGATTGATGAGCTCGACAGCTACCAATTTTTAACCGACTTTGTCGGGACTATTGCAGATGCCGGATGTCAGCAGTTTATTGTGCATGCGAGGAAGGCATGGTTAAAAGGCTTAAGTCCAAAAGAGAATCGCGAGATACCAGAATTGGACTATCCGAGGGTACACCAACTTAAAAAAGATTTCCCCCGGTTGGATATCAGTATCAATGGTGGCATCAAAACGCTGGATGACGTTACATATCAGCTTAGCCTGGTAGATGGGGTAATGGTAGGCCGTGAAGCTTACACCAACCCCTATCTGCTAAGTAAGGTTGATCACTTTATCTATGATGATGTGTCTCAGGCATTGAGTCAGCACGAATTGGTGCGGGCGATGCTACCCTACATTAAACAGCAGATGCAGCAAGGAGCGCGATTCTGGCATATTGCCCGCCATATGCTGGGCTTGTTTCAGGGGCTGCCAGGTGCCCGTCAGTGGCGACGACATTTAAGTGAAAACGGCCATAAGGCTGAGTCAGGGCCTGAGGTATTGCTGCAGGCGTTGGCGTTTGTTCCTGAAAATATAGCACCAGGCAGAACAGTTGAAACAGCGAGCTGAATAGAGCATGAAGATTTTGACCAATTAAGTGGTTAATTTTGCCACTTTTTGGTTTCCAGATTGTCAGTAGTAAATTCAGGATTTTCATATTGAATTAAAGTTGTTATAAATCAGCATTATAGATTTCATTTAAAGTTGGCATAAGCTTTGTAATAGGTAGGTTGTAGTATCAACTTAATTAATTATTATGAAGGAATATAAAATGAAAACTCTAGCTGCTATCACTTTAACTGCTGCCGTTATGTTCACTGCTGCCCCGGCACAAGCTAACCCTGCAACTGAGGCTTTACAACAATTAGCCGCGAATCAGTTGGCTGAATTAAAAGTTACTGTTGCCAAACAGGCTCGCCAGGCGATGGAGCAAGCCGCTGCGGATGTTCGTCAGTTATTTAACTCTGATGTCCAACTTGCCGAACATAAAGAAACGGATAATAAAGCCGATGCAACACCTACGGTAGAGTAAGTCATGTTGACCGCAAGCAGTTTATTGCTGCTGTATCTGCTGCCGGTTGTCACTATGTGGTCGGCGTTCCTGCTCTGGAGCGTCGTGACCCCGGTTATTATGTCGTGGCATAAAGCCCGGAGCTAGTCGTACCGGGCCCTCTTAGCTTAAGTTCGATAACTTTATTACTGTTCACTGCCAGCTGCCCTTATTTGGTGTAAGATAAACTAAATTTGTTAAGGGAGCGTAACATGGTCAAATTCATTTTGCTGGTGGTTGTGACGGTAATAGGTTTTGCTGCCAATAGCACAGAACTTATAGTAACTGATGGACAGGTCAGGGTGCCTATGCCCGGCCGGACCGTGACCGCGGGCTATTTTACCATCCAGAATAATACCACTGAGTCCGTGCGTTTAACCGCAGTGAAAAGTAGCGCCTTTGAGCGGGCAGAGTTGCATCAGCATAGCCATCAGGACGGTGTTATGAGAATGGAGCAAGTAACCCATATTGCTATTGATGCCAATACCAGTGTTACCTTGCAACCCGGCGGCCTGCACCTGATGCTGTTTGACCCTGTACAACCCTTACTTGCAGGGGAGAGTGTTATGGTATCCCTTAGTTTTAGTAATGGTCAGCAACTTGATTTAAGTATGCCGTTAACCGAAATGCCACGTCGCTAAGGATATCCAATGAATAAACGTAATATGAGTTACCTGGCGCTGGGCCTGCTGTTATTTATTTTTATGGTAACGAGTTGGTGGGTGAGTCGCGAGCCAGCAGTGATGACGGATCAGATTCAACAGGCGCAGCAAACCGATAAGGTTACGTCCCGGGTGGGATACACAACCACTACCGCTTTGATTAAAGTAACCGAAACCTTGCTGGATAAGCCAGGTGGATACCTGGCAAATGATATTTTGCCGCCATTTAGTCTGTTGGACAACATGGCCGCCTGGGAGTTTGGTGTACTGGAAATGTCACGCGATCTGGCACTGGCATTTCGTAAAGACTTTAGCCGGTCTCAATCACAGTCTGCTGAAAATGACTTTCTAAAAGTGGCACAGCCACAGTTTAATATTGATCATCGTAGCTGGGCTATTCCCAGTGCAGAGTCAGAGTATCGCAAAGCTATTACTCAACTGTATTTGTATCGTGATGCATTGTCCGATAGCACTTTGCCTGAAAGCCAGTTTTATGCCAGAGCTGACAATCTGAGAGACTGGCTAAAAAATGTTGAAAAGCGCTTAGGAAGTTATTCGCAGAGACTAAGCGCAAGTGTCGGCCAGGACCGTTTAAATACTGATTTAGCAGGCGATGTTGGCGCGCGGCAATCTACTAACGCACCTGGCCAGCAGCGAGTTCAAACCAGCTGGTGGAAAATCGATGATGAGTTTTATGAAGCACGCGGTGCCGCCTGGGCACTGCTGCATTATTTAAAAGCAGTAGAGGTAGACTTTGCTGAAGTGCTGCACAGACGCAATGCGATGGTAAGCCTGCAACAAATTATCAGGGAACTGGAGGCAACACAGCAACCTATCTGGAGCCCGATGGTATTAAATGGCAGTGGCTTTGGCTTACTGGCCAACCACAGCCTGGTTATGGCAAATTATATATCCCGTGCAAATGCCGCACTTATTGATCTATCAGAATTATTGATACAAGGGTAAACAATATGAAAAAAAGCTCCACTAATAAAGCAGCGTTGTCGCTAGCGTTTAGTTCCCTGTTCATTGCCGGGCAGGCCTCTGCCGATACGCTGCTTGGTCTTTATCTCGGTGGTGATGGCTGGCGTGCAGATGCAACCGGAAGTTTTGGCAATAGTGAACCTGCACCGACATTTAATTTTAATAGCAAAACCCAAGGCTCATATTATATTGCGCTGGAACATCCGATACCGGTGCTACCCAATATTCGGTTGGCACATAATCAACTGGATGCGAATGGCGTTACAATAATCGACGGCCAATTCAGTTTTGGCGGTGAAAGTTTTGCGGTAAATACTACCGTAGCCAATCAGGTCGACCTGACCAATACCGATGTCGTATTGTACTATGAAATTTTAGATAATAGTGTTGTTGCCTTGGATCTCGGCTTAAATGGCAAGCATATAAAAGGTTCGGCGTCGCTAGTTGAGCAAACCCAAAATGGTTTGCAGGGCGAAGAGTCTGTGTCGCAATGGCTGCCAATGTTATATATCAGTAGTAAAGTAGGGTTGCCGTTGACCGGACTGGATGTGTTCGCCCAAGGCAGTTACATTGGTTTGAGTGATAGCCGGATGTATGATCTGCAAGCGGGTATCGGATACGAAGTTGTTGATTCTCTGGCGGTGGATATCCGGGTTAAAGTGGGTTACCGGGCTGTGAATCTGCGTCTGGATGATATCGATAACCTGTACAGCAATCTCGATTTTAAAGGGATCTTTGCTGGCGTAGAGTTACATTTTTAAACACGCCAGCGCGTAGTCGTTTGCTGGTGGTCTGGTGCACTGCGGTACAATCCTTGTTGCTACCGCAAAATCACATTATAGTAACGGTATTCCGAATGACGGCAATATCATTTTGACAAATACATTCAAACAGTTAATTGCACCCTGGCTGCTCGCGCTGGTGTTAGCCTGGCTCTTGGTTGTGCTATGGCTTAATAATGAATCCCGCAACCAGCAATTGCAACAAATTCAGCAATTAGCCATTACGGTAAACTATGCGGTTCAGGCTAACCTGTCAGCTAACAATGATCATCAGCAATTAGCAAATCAGCTAACACAAATTCAAGCCAGTGCAACGCGGGCGGTAGAGCAGATTGCCGCGTACAACGCGCAACGGCAATTGATTGCCAGCAGTGTTGCTTCGGCAACAGCTCCTGTGCTGGGAGTGGCTCCCAAAACTTATCAGGTTAGCGCTCTGGCTGGCAAAGGAACGCAACTTGCGGTGCTGCCGATTAGCACAGGTCTTGCTAAGGCGCAGTCGGACATTGCCTCGCCAATACCTGATAATGGCTATATTGCGGTGGTTTTCAGTACCGCCCAGCCCTGGTTTATCTGGCTTGTTCCACTGGCATTGCTGGCAGCTGCCATGGCCATCGGGCTGGCATTCAGTAGTGGGGCAATAAGGCGTGAACAATTAAAGCTGGCAACTGACATTGAATTATTAGCCCATAATTTGCAACGGTTGCAAAACGCCAGACAAGACTGTCAGATATCAGAGCGTCTGGTAGCGCCGCTTAAGCCATTGCAGCTGGCGTTTAACGAGCTTGCTGGCAAACTTGATCAGCACCAACAGAGCGCCGAGCAACTGATCCAACAACTAAATCAACGTGTGCGCCAACATAATAGTGAAGTCGCGGGGCTTGAGCAGCAGCGTAATCAATTGGCAACAGACCAACAATTACAACGACGCCAGATTTGTCACTGGTTTGCGCAAAGCCGGCTCCTGTGGCAACGACGTGATCAAGTACAACCCGCTCAGCTACAACACTTATCCAAAATGCATTTATTGGCTGGATATTATCAGTTTGCGGACGCTGATACCCAAGGGCCATCCCTGATGCTGACTCATTGGCTGGCGGAGCATATTAAAGAGTTTAATGAAGTAGCAGCAGCAACGTCAGTAGTGCTGGAGTGGCATGAGCATCCGGACAATCAGGCTTATGCCATCAAGTATTACGCCGACACATTAAAGTCATTGCTGCATGCGTTAATTATGGTGGCACTTCGGGGCGAAGACCTAAGCAAAATTACTATCTCAATTCAATTACAGTCAACAGGACAACAACCTGCCTTACGCTTAACGGCTGCTTGCAATGGTAATGGCTTGCCAGGGCATTGCCGTGAGCTGATGCAAACAGATGATGTATTGGATTTGCAATGGAGTGACGCCGACATAGCCTTGCTAAAAGCCGCAGCGCGAGTGGCCGGCGGCAGCTTTACATCTCAATCTCTGGACGGGCTCGGATCCATTGTGGAGCTAACCATTCCGGTTCAGACTGAATCAGCCAATCTCAAAAATATGCAACAGCATATATTGGTTTTTGACGTGGATGACGAACGTTTACAGCAACGTTGTTTCGCTCTGTCTGGGCTGGCTTCTCAAATCACAAAATGCACCACGCTTAGTGAACTGGAGCATTTAATTCAAAGCAAAAAATTTGATATCGTATTGCTGTTTTTGCCGCCAGCAACAGATAGTCCGCACTGGCAAAAAATAATCCATTGTACCCGGCAGCAACCGGCAGTGTTAAGTTTTGCCGCAGCAGATATGCTGAGTAAATGGCAATCGGCGTTATCCGGGGTGCAGGCCAGTGATGACTTTTGCCTGGCAGTAGTTCAGACCTTAAGTGACCAATTGCCAAAAGAACCAAACTTGCAGCATATTCTGGTGGTTGACGATAATGAAACCAATCTGGCATTTGTGCAGGTACTGCTAAAAAACAAACCACTGGTGTTGCATACGGCGACGTCAGCGGCACAAGTCTTTATACTTTGCGAAAAACATCGGTTTGATATGATTCTGTTGGATATTCAACTGCCGGACATGTCAGGGGTGGAAATAACAAAACAGCTGCGGCAAATGCCGCAGTATCGTCAAACACCAATTGTGGCTTTTACCGCACACGCTATGCCTGCAGAAGTTGAAACGTATCGCGCGGCTGGGATGGATGATATCGTTTTTAAACCGCTAGAACCCGCCAGGTTGGACAGTTTACTGGCTCGCTTTTCATTAACATCACACTAGACAACGCTCCGCTGCCAATCTGATAAGCGGGGCTATTTAAACTGTAATACTGCCGCCAATTGTTGCTGCAAAGCGTTTAAATAGCCGCTATGGGTCGGGCTGTTTAACAGCGGTAGTAATTCGGCACCGACGGCAGTGTATTTATAATATTGCAACACTACCCCAGGCTTCAGTGCGGTGCAATGCAGGGTTTGGCTTTGAAATTGCCAACTAAAGGATTGACCTGGTTGCAGTTGACCACTTTCAATTTCGACATTATGTAAAATACCAATATCGACCAGATTAAGTATTTGCGGGTAGGATAAACCAAACTGACTTAAGTTCAGCAATGCCATGCTACGGCCGGTAATAAGTTGCCAAAGCGATGGCTTACGAATGTAACCGAAATAAATACGACCACTTTGCTCTTGCCTGCTGCGACAGCTTAAGCTGGCAGCTAATTGCAGACTTTGTGCCTCTTTGTGGCTCATTTGCTGCAAAATTTGTAAGGTTTTTAATGAAAACCGGCCCGGCGTTGCAATTTCTCCGGCCAGAATTTTGGCCCAAAGTTGCTGCATATTGTCGTTGGAAATATTCAACACTAACTCACAGTACTGAGAAAACCAATCCGGATCTATCTCCTGTGCTGAGACCCGCTCCGGGCAGTATTCCATGGCAAGCGCCATAATTTTTTCCAGGTTTTGCTGCTGGCGCTCGCGCTGCATTTGTAGCCGGCGATTTACCCGTTGCGCCAGGTTTAATTCCGTTCCAGGCTCAGATGCCCCCGAGCGGGCAACAAGTTGCTGGAGTTTTGCATTCCCTGGAGTATGGTCTGATGTTTCCGCAGATTCATTAGCAGTTTCTGCCGTTTTGTTCGCTACGGGCGCACCTAAGTGATAGCGCGCCAGTTTTAACAGGCGCTGCTGCCCCGAAGCCGGGAGTATTTTGCTCACAATAATTCCGGTATTTATTGAAAAATTAATGTTATCTTGGCACTAAGCAGAGTTAGCAGCAAGTAGCGCTAATTGTTTATGCCTGATAGCAGTCTGATGAAATAAGATCAAAATAAACGGCAATTCGTTTTTCGTTTTCTAACGTAAGCATGTATATTTAACACAAGAGACCGATTAAGGCGTAATCATGAAATCGAATGAAACAGATGAAGATTTTCTGTTTTTTGCAGAAGACGAGCTGCTCTCGTCTCAACCGGAACTGGCGGTTGGTGTCTGGAATATTCTTATCGTTGATGATGACGAAGAAATTCACACCGTTACCAAGCTTGCTCTGAACGACTTGATTGTCCTCGGCCGTAAACTAAACTTTCACCATGCCTATTCCGGTGACGAAGCGATTCGGTTTTTACATAACAACCAGAATATCGCCATGGTATTGTTGGATGTTGTAATGGAATCTGATGATGCCGGTTTGAAGGTGGTGCAGCGGATCCGCGATGAACTGCATCTGGAAGAGTTGCGGATAGTACTCAGAACAGGGCAACCCGGCTATGCCCCTGAAGAAAACGTAATAAAAGAGTACGACATTAATGATTACAAAACCAAAACGGAGCTGACTCGCGGTAAGCTCGTTACGACGATAATCGCGTCAATTCGTTCTTATCAACAAATTCGTACTATTAATCAAAATCGGATTGGTCTGCAAAAAATCATAAACGCGGGTGCCAATTTGCTCGAACAGCATTCGCTGCACGAGTTTTCAGAAGGGGTTGTTACCCAAATCGCGTCATTAATTGGTCTGCATGCCGAAGGTGTGCTTTGTGCCCAGATTGAAGACGACGGTAGCGCCAGTGATAAAATTTATGTATTAGGAGCGGCTGGCCACTATGCACCTTTTATAAAATGCCAGCTGGACAAGTTAGATAACCCCAGAATAGTGCAGCAAATTAGTTTATGTTTAAGCCAGCGGCAAAATATTTTCGGCCAGCAGGATACCGTATTGTACCTGGGCAGCGATACCCACTGTGCGGCCGTGTATATCGAGACAAACCGACCTATTGAAGCCTTTGACCGGCAATTGATCGAAGTATTTTTAAGTAATATTTCTATAGGTTATGAAAATGTTACTTTGTTTCAGCAGCTTAAGCATGCTGCCTATATTGATCCCTTGACTAAAACGCCGAACCGCAACGAGTTTATTCAGATCCTGCAGGATACCCGGCGCTTTGATGCTGAAGGTATGGTGGCGGTACTGGTAGACATTGATCACTTCTCTGATGTTAATGATGGCCTGGGGCAGGATGTGGGGAATGAGCTGCTGATTGCCCTTACCTTGCGTTTGATTGCGTTTTTTGGCACCAGTTGTCAGCTGGGCCGGATAGGTGCCGATGTATTTGGCCTGGTAGGTCCTTCGCATGAATTAACGCCAGAGCGGCTAGAAGAGGTATTTAGTGAGCCGTTTCAGGCGTCAGAACACGCGTTACAGGTTACTGCAACCTTTGGCTTGTGTCACTTAACTGATTCTGCTGAGCAGGGCCTTACTATCCTGAAACACGTGTATATCGCCCTGAATAAGGCTAAGAAAAGTATTAGCCACAGCTATCAGTTTTATCAGCCACAAATGGAAGATGAAATGGCTGAACGTCTGTCACTACTGCGTAAGCTGAGGAGCGATTTCAGTCGAGATAAACTGGAATTATGGTATCAGCCGCAGGTATCACTAAGCACCAAGCAAGTGGTTGGAATGGAGGCATTGCTGCGCTGGCCGGTTGCTGATGGCAAATATATCTCGCCTGCAGTGTTTATTCCGTTAGCTGAATATTCGGGTTTAATTGTTGAGATTGGCAGTTGGGTGTTGGAGCAAGCTTGTCAGCAAATAAAGCATCTGGCAAAACAGGGCTTCAGTAATTTACGTATTGCCGTTAATGTCTCAATGCCACAGTTTCGAAATAATCACTTTGTTCAGACCGTTATTGACTGCGTTAACCGTTATGATATTGACCCGGCGCTGTTAGAATTGGAGATCACCGAATCAGTGGTAATGGATGAACCAAAAATCGTCATCGATGCCCTGCAAAAACTAAAAAACGCCGGTATTAAAGTCGCCATTGATGACTTTGGGATTGGTTTTTCATCATTAAGCTATTTGCAGCAGCTGCCCCTTGACCGGATTAAAGTTGACCGGGCATTTGTGCGTGAAGTTACAGAACCTGCCGGAGAAGTTATTGCTCAGACGATCATTAATCTTGGCAAGCGGTTGGGACTCTCTACTATAGCTGAAGGGGTGGAAACGATCGCGCAACAGCAAGCAGTTGAAGCGATGGGCTGTGATGAGGTGCAAGGCTTCTTGTTTGCCAAACCAATGCCTACCACCGAATTGTTGGCGTTTTTGGCGGACAATAACAGCAATAAAGCTGATTAAACGTTTTACTTAACAAAAATAAAGCCGCTGAGCGGCTTTATTTTTGTTATCAGCAATGCGCTTGAGGTTATTTTTTAGCCCGTTCAAATGACGTTAAAATTTCTGCTTTGGCTGCAGCGGCATCACCCCAACCCTGTACTTTGACCCATTTGCCAGGTTCCAGCTCTTTATAACGCTCGAAAAAATGTTGGATCTGCTGTTTTAACAGTTCAGGTACATCGTTGATATCCTGAATGTGGTCATACAGCTTGGTTAATTTGCTGACAGGCACCGCTATCACTTTGGCGTCTTCACCTGCTTCATCTGACATTTTTAGTACACCAACTGGCCGGCACTTAATAACCGCACCAGGCACCAATGGATAGGGTGTTGGAACTAATACATCAACCGGGTCGCCGTCTAATGATAACGTCTGATTCACAAAGCCATAATTGCAAGGATAAAACATCGGCGTTGACATAAAACGATCGACCCAAACTGTACCGGTGTCTTTATCCACTTCGTATTTAATAGGATCGGCGTTGGCCGGGATTTCAATAATAACGTTAATTTCGTCCGGGAGGTTTTTACCTGCCGCTACGTCGCTTAAGCTCATACTGCTTCCTTTTTGATTAATTGATTCTGTGCCGGCTATTATAACGACAGCCGCAGAAATAACTATGCTTTGTGATAACCAATACAGGTTTCCACTTCATGTTTTGAACCGAGAATAACGGCCACCCGCTGGTGAATATCGTTTGGCATAATGTCCATTATCCGTTGATAGCCGGTTGAGCTGACACCGCCAGCTTGTTCTACCAGAAAACTCATTGGATTGGCTTCATACATTAGTCGCAGTTTATCCGGTTTCTGCGGATCTTTAGTATCGGTTGGATAAGCAAAAATACCACCGCGGCATAATACCCGATGCACATCGCCTACCATGGCCGCTATCCAGCGCATATTAAAGTTTTTACCGCGGCTGCCGGTTTTGCCCAGCAACAGGTCTGCTATATAACGTTGCATGGGCTCCTGCCAGAACCGTTGGTTAGACATATTAATGGCAAACTCAGTGGTGTACTTGGGTATCGTGGCCTGGTCTTCGGTTAATAAAAAGCCACCATAAGTGTTATCAAGGGTATATAAACGGGTACCATGACCGGTGGTTAGCGCCAGCATGGTTGAAGGGCCGTACAGCACGTAACCGGCAGCAACCTGAGCAGTGCCTGGCTGTAAAAATAAACTGCTGTCATCAGCAGCTTTGGCAGGATCAGCAGGCAAAATAGAGAATATCGTACCAATTAAACTGTTAATATCAGTGTTGGAAGAGCCGTCTAACGGGTCAAAGGTCACCAGATACTTGCCTTTGGGGTTCCCGGCAACGATAGTGTCTTCTTCTTCTGAGCTAATTGCTTTCACAACACCGGTTTCTAAGATAACTTCTTTTAATAATTCGTTGGCGATGACATCTAGTTTTTTTTGGGTTTCCCCTTGAATATTTTCGCCAAGGGTAGAACCTAATACACCTGCCAGTTCACCCTGACTGACCCGAAAGGCTATTTCGCGACAGGCAGCAAGAATCGTTTTAAGCAGGGCTATTAAATCAGGTTCTACTCCGTCCTGCTGCAGTACCGGGGAAATACGGCGCATTTTATTATTCCTTTTATTGCTAGTGTAAAGTTGTAGGCCAGGGCTATTTTAAAGAATTTATTGTTAAATTGCAGTTTTGATCGTAGTTTTATCTGTTTTTCTGATCCCAACGGGCCTGCATAGCAGGAAATAACTGATGCATATTCATATTTTAGGTATTTGTGGCACTTTTATGGGCGGTATTGCCGCTATCGCCAAGGCGCTCGGCCACCAGGTGACCGGCTCTGATCAAAATGTTTATCCGCCGATGAGCGAACAATTAACAGAGCTGGGTATCGGCTTGGTGCAAGGTTACGACAGCAACCAGTTCAGTCCTGAGCCTGATTTAGTCATTATTGGCAACGCCCTGTCCCGCGGTAATGAGGCGGTGGAATATGTGCTGAGCCGGGGGCTGCGTTATACCTCTGGGCCGCAGTGGTTGGCAGAGCAAGTATTGCAGGATCGTTGGGTACTGGCGGTAGCGGGTACCCATGGCAAAACTACCACCAGCAGTATGCTGGCCTGGATTTTAGAAGCCGCTGGCCTGAAGCCGGGGTTTTTAATTGGCGGTATCCCGCAAAATTTTGATACCTCGGCCCGGCTCGGCGAATCGCCCTTCTTTGTAATTGAAGCTGATGAATACGACACCGCTTTTTTTGATAAACGCTCCAAGTTTGTTCATTACCGGCCCCGGACCCTGGTTATTAATAATCTGGAGTTTGATCACGCCGATATTTTTCCCGACTTAGCGGCTATTCAACGTCAGTTTCATCATTTGCTCCGTATGGTGCCGGCAAATGGCCTGGTGTTATCGCCGGAAGATACCAAGGCCGTTAGCCAGACCCTGGCCATGGGCTGCTGGAGCGAGCGACAGAGCTATGGTCAGGATTGGCGGGCAGAGTTACTTAGTAATGATGGCAGTGCGTTCAAATTATTTTACCGCCAGCAGTTACAGGGCGAGCTGCACTGGCAGCTAGGCGGCCAGCATAATGTTGATAACGCGGTAATGGCGATAGCCGCAGCGCGTCACGCCGGTGTGCCGGTGGCCGTTGCTATCGAAGCCATGAGCCATTTTGTGGCACCGAAAAGACGGATGGAGCTCAAAGCCGATATTGCTGGTATTAAAGTGTACGATGATTTTGCCCATCACCCTACAGCAATTGCCACAACGTTACAGGGGGTGCGGAATAAAGTGGGCCAGGGGCGCTTACTGGCCGTATTGGAGCCACGCTCTAATACCATGCGCATGGGCGTGCATGAGGCAGCGTTGCCCGTATCGCTGGCAATTGCTGATCATGTGTATTTATACGAGCCGGCTAACGCCAATTGGTCGCTCGAGGCACTCACTCGTAGTTTAAGTCCAAAAGCCCGTCTGTCGCATGATATTGAGGCGCTGGTCGGTTTACTGGTCGAACAAGCGATAAAAGGTGATAACATCGTTATTATGAGCAATGGCGGCTTTGGCGGTATTCACGACAAGCTGATTCAGGCATTAGCGCAAAAATGGGAATAAGTATGCAGGAAATAACCTTAGCCTTTACCGGTGCCTCCGGGGCTCCTTATGGCTGGCGCCTACTCGAACTTTTGTTATTACAGGGTGTGCGGGTGCATTTACTTATTTCCAGTGCTGCCCGGGTAGTATTTGCTACCGAGCACAACATTAAGTTAGCTGGTGCACCGGATAAATGTACCGAGCAGTTGCAAGCCCAGTTTAACTGCGCCCCCGGCCAGTTAACGGTGTATGGTAAAGATGACTGGTTTTCCCCGGTGGCGTCGGGCTCTGCAGCGCCAAAAAAGATGGTCATTTGTCCCTGCTCCACGGGTACGGCAGCAGCCATTGCCATGGGCGCCAGCGATAATCTGATTGAGCGGGCAGCCGATGTGGTGATTAAGGAAGGTGGAAAACTGATTTTAGTGCCACGGGAAAGCCCGCTTAGTGCTATTCATCTGGAAAATTTGCTGAAGCTGGCCCGGCTTGGGATAACGATTATGCCGGCCGCACCTGGCTTTTATCATCAGCCGAAGCAAATCAGTGATTTAGTCGACTTTATGGTCGCACGTATATTGGACCAGCTGGGGCTTAAGCAGCAGCTGACCGCCCGTTGGGGTTATGGCGGTGAGCGCTCTGCCATTGCCAGTGGTAATAATACCGATACAGGAGAGCGCGAGTGAGTCTGGCGTTAGATATTTCAGCACTACACAAAGTGTATAAAAGTGGCACCGTTGCCCTTAGTGGGATTGATTTACAGGTAAAGCAAGGCGATTTTTTTGCGTTGCTCGGCCCTAATGGCGCAGGCAAAAGTACTACTATTGGCGTCATTACTTCATTAGTAAATAAAAGCAGTGGTCAGGTAAGCGTGTTCGGCTTTGATATCGATAGTCAGCTGGAGCAGGCAAAAAGTCAGCTTGGGCTGGTGCCGCAGGAGTTTAACTTTAATCAGTTTGAAACCGTGCTGCAAATTGTGATGCATCAGGCCGGATATTACGGTGTACCAAAAAAACTGGCGTTGGTCCGGGCTGAAAAATACCTGAGTCAGTTAGGGCTGTGGGAAAAACGTCATGCCCGGGCCCGTGAACTCTCAGGCGGCATGAAACGGCGGCTGATGATTGCCCGCGCGCTGATGCATGAACCTAAGTTGCTGATCCTGGATGAGCCCACGGCAGGCGTCGACATCGAATTACGCCGCTCAATGTGGGAGTTTTTACGGACTATTAATAAAGCAGGGGTGACGATTATTCTCACTACTCATTATCTGGAAGAGGCTGAAATGCTTTGTCGGAATATTGCGATTATCGACAAAGGCCGAATCATTGAAAATACCAGTATGAAAGCGTTGTTAAACAAACTGACTAATGAAACCTTTATTCTCGATCTGGATCAAAATCCAGCCAATATTACGCTGAATGATATCAGCTGGCGCCCCTTAGATGAGCACAGCATTGAGATTGATATCGCAAAAAGCGAGGGGTTAAATCCTATTTTTAGTCAGCTGAGTAAGCAGCAAGTGAATGTATTGTCGATGCGCAATAAGGCCAACCGGCTGGAGGAGTTATTTGTGGCGCTGGTCGAAAGTGGTCGTGGGGAGGCAAACTAATGCGTGCCAGTTATCTGATTGCCCTGCAGAGTATTTTAAGCAAAGAAATTATCCGCTTTATGCGAATTTGGGTGCAAACTCTGGTGCCGCCTGCTATTACCATGAGTCTGTATTTTGTGATTTTTGGCAGTTTAATAGGTTCACGTATTGGTGATATGGGCGGCTTCAGTTATATGGAGTTTATCGTCCCAGGCCTGATTATGATGGCGGTAATTACTAACTCTTATGCCAATGTGGCCTCTTCGTTTTTCAGCGCCAAGTTTCAGCGTAATGTCGAAGAGCTGCTGGTGGCGCCCGTGCCAAATTATCTGATTGTGCTGGGGTATGTCGGTGGTGGCATGACGCGCGGTATTCTGGTGGGTTTAATCGTCACGATCCTGTCACTGTTTTTTGTTGATATCCAAATTCATAATCTGGTTATTATTATTGTTACGGTAATTCTGACATCGATGTTATTTGCCCTTGGTGGTTTAATAAATGCTATTTACGCCAAAACGTTCGACGATATCAGCATTATCCCTACCTTTGTATTGACACCATTAACCTATCTGGGTGGGGTATTCTACTCGTTGCAGATGTTGCCAGGTTTCTGGCAAAACGTGGCAGCATTAAATCCGATCGTCTACATGGTCAATGCCTTTCGCTATGGTTTTCTGGGGTTTAGTGATGTTAGCCTGGTACTGGCGCTGACAGTTGTTATCAGTTTTATCGTAGTAATGTTCAGCTTTGCGCTGTATTTAATTAACCGCGGTGTTGGCCTGCGCAGCTAGCCTGGATGAAATTTTTGCAGACATCCAGCAGCAGTTGCAGTAAAGTTGGGCCCTTTGTGCTCAGCTGTCTGATGGCTTTTGCTGTAGACCTGAAGTGGTAAACCTATAGTGAGCCGATATATCGGCTCAGTGAGTAGTATAACGCATGACAGAACCGACAAAACGGCTGGCCGCCGCCTCTGAAGATGCGCTTTGGCGTATTTTTACCGTACCCGAGGCACCGGATTCCACGCTTAGTATTATTGAACAGAATCTGTCCCAGAATCTGGCCGGCTTTCTGCGCGAAAGTATTGTCGCGCTGGAAAAACCGCTGTGGCAAATCGAGCGGGATTTTCAGGCGCACCAAATCCCTCTGTCACCGCAGTTTGTCTCAGATTATGCCGAGAGCATGATGCAAAAGCTGGTTGCCCATTCGGTGCATACTGCTTCACCCAGTTTTATCGGCCATATGACATCGGCTTTGCCGTATTTTGTGCTGCCACTGTCAAAAATGATGGTTGGGCTGAACCAAAACCTGGTAAAAATTGAAACCTCCAAAGCCTTTACACCGTTGGAGCGCCAGGTACTGGGAATGATGCATCACCTGGTTTACGGTGAAAAAGACAGTTTCTACAAAAAATGGATGCACAGTGCTAACCATTCATTAGGCGCCTTTTGCTCGGGCGGCACTATCGCCAATATTACCGCGCTGTGGATCGCCCGCAACCGTTTGCTAAAAGCCGATGGCGATTTTAAAGGTATTGCCAAAGAGGGCTTATTTCAGGCGCTGAAGCATTACGGCTACGATGGTCTGGCGATAGTGGTTTCAGAGCGCGGCCATTACTCACTTGGTAAAGCGGCCGATGTGCTTGGCATTGGCCGGGACTATGTGGTTAGCGTTAAAACTGACGCCAACAATAAGGTTGATGTGGCCCAGATGCAGCAAACACTGGTTCGTTTACACGAAAAAAATATTAAAGTGCTGGCCATTGTTGGCGTAGCGGGCACCACTGAAACCGGTAATATTGACCCGTTGGCCGATCTTGCTGATTTGGCCGAACAGTTTCAATGTCATTTTCATGTCGATGCCGCCTGGGGCGGTGCCACATTATTGTCTGATCAATACCGGCATTTAATGGCCGGCATCGAGCGGGCTGATTCAGTGACGATTGACGCTCACAAGCAAATGTATGTGCCGATGGGCGCCGGGATGGTGGTGTTTAAGCATCCGTCATCGGCCCATGCTATTGAGCATCATGCCGAGTATATTCTTCGTAAAGGCTCAAAAGATTTGGGTAGCCAAACTCTGGAAGGTTCGCGTCCGGGTATGGCGATGCTGGTGCATGCCTGTCTGCAGGTGATTGGTCGCGATGGCTATGAAATTCTGATCAACCGCTCGTTAGAAAAAGCCCGCTATTTTGCGACCTTAATTGAGCATAATATTGATTTTGAGCTGATCACCGAACCTGAACTGTGTTTGCTAACTTATCGCTATGTGCCCGCCCAGGTGCAAAAAGCCATGGCAATAGCCAACACAGAGCAGCGCCAGCAATTTAACGAGTTACTAAATGGCCTGACTAAGTTTATTCAGAAACGCCAGCGCGAAGAGGGTAAATCCTTTGTATCTCGTACCCGGTTGACGCCAGCTCATTACGACCGACAGGAAACTATAGTATTTAGGGTAGTATTGGCTAATCCATTAACTACTGAACAAATTCTGCATGATATTCTGGTTGAACAAGATCAGATAGCTCAGCAGAACAAAGAGTTCTATCCGAAGTTGTTGCAGCTGGCTAAAACCCTGACCGGCTGATCATCATGCCAGCGAAATCCCGACGCAACATTTTTATTGTACTGCTTGTTATTGTAATTGTAGCGATGTGGTACGGTTATTCAGCTGATAATATCCTTACTGATGCGGAGCAGAAGCAACCTTCTTATGAGCTTAAAAAAAATGTAACCGAAATTACCACGACGTCTATTGCTCCACCTAAGGTGCAGCTATCGGAGAAGAAAAATGAAGGAGGGCACAGCCCTGTTTTATTGTCGTCATCGATGCCAGTTGAAATAACTTACACTGAGCAAAACTGCGTTGATATTGCTGAACGAGTCAAAAATCATTCTGGAAGAACAGCTTTTCTGCACTGGTATAGACAAGAACTAGACGCTGAACTGGATAACAGCTATTACCAAACCCTGAGTATTGATCAATTAGTGGAGCAAGCTCAGGCCGCGGATGTGTTGGCTATGCGGATGCTGGCGGAAAGGTATTTAACATATGCCCGGTATCAGCACTTTAGTAAACCTGCTACACAGCATGTCTCTGAGCGTCTTGATCGGTCAGCACTTGGACAGGCGCGATACTGGGCAGAGCAAGCTGCATTAAATGGTTATGGAGGAGCGTTTGTATCGCTTCTGGCAATGAGCTATATGGTTGAACTTGAAGACATAAACAGAAAGTTGGCGGCTAATCCTGCACAAGTAGAGATATTACATGATCAACAAACAGACGTAGCGTTAAATGCACAAGCCTATTTAACATTGTCTGTTGAAGTTATGCCACAACTGCAAGAGTTTCTTTTACCTTTGCGTATGCAGTTAAGTAAGTCTGAGTTGTCTACTGAAGAACAAGCCCGCTTCGATGAAATTTATCCCAAGTTAACATCAGAATGGCGCGACAAGCGCGCACTGTTAGGTTTGCCAGCGGAACTGGAATTTAACATTCCAGTAGAAGTGGAGCAGTATATTCAGCTGCTAAATAGTGAAGTAAGTTGCGCCAATGGCAGTAATTAGTTAGCCTGGCCAGCCCAGATAAGCCCTGTGCCTAATAACAACGGATAGAGATGGCATAGCATCACATTTAAGCCAAGCACGTTAGTCAGCTGCGCAGGCTTGTCGGCGTAGCGGAACAGGTCTGGTATTATTCTTATCACCAGCGCCAGACTTAGCAGCGCCAGTAAACATTGCCAGGGCAAAATTCCACTCAATACGCCTAAAATCAACACCAGATAACTGAGTAATAACAGCAGGGTATAGACACTTGCGCTATGGCGCCGGCCAATCACGATGGGTAAATGGCGTCTGCCCACCTGACGGTCTGCCTCTGCGTCCGGGAACTGGTTTAGCAGTAATAAATTACTTACCAGCAAAGTGATAATCATTGCCAGCAGCCACGCCGTAGCACTTATATTACCGGCAAGTACCCAGTAGCTGCCCAGCGTCATAAAAATACCAAAGCCAATACCCGGGGCCAGCAAACACAGAAGTGGCCAGCGGTTAATGTGCCGGGTGTAGCCATAAATCAGCAGTACACCGGGTATCCCAATAAGTAATGGTTGCCAGTTCAGCTGATAACTCAGATATAAACCACCGCCAATAACCAGCAGCATGCTGACGATACCCAGCAGCAGGGCAAGATGAGCGGCCCCCGGATGGGTCACCAGGGTGCCACTGCCCCCACTAAACGGTGTGCGATTGGTAAGAAAATCCAGGCCGGATTTAAAATCAAGGTATTCGTTCAGCGCATTGACACTTATATGGGCGCATAATCCGATAGCAGTAACCAGCATCAGCACGCCAGGCGATAACAGATGGCCGGCTTGCCAGCTGGCGCCGGCAGCAAGGGCTATACATACCAGGGTCAGGCTCAGAAAGTTAACCCGAGCTACGCCGCAAAGCTGTTTAAGCAAGACAAATTCCTTTTAAACATTTTCGCTACAGAGTATAGGCCGCTGCCAGCTTATAGCTTGATCTGTGACATTATTTCGGTATTTATGTTGTAAACTAATGATGAATTGCTATTGTCTGAGCAATGGCGCAATCGTCTGGCTTAATCAACGTTAAGGAATTCTTATGCGTACGTTTTTATTAATATTGTCGATAGTTATGCTGACGAGCTGTCAGAGTGCTTACTACTCCACCATGGAAAAAGTGGGTGTTCATAAAAGAGACATACTGGCTGATCGGGTAGATAAAGCGCAGGAAGCACAACAAGACGCTCAACAGGAGTTTAAATCTGCGTTAGAGCAATTCAGTAGCCTGATTAAATTCGATGGTGGAAACTTACAAAAACAATACGAACAGACCAATGATCAATACCAGGCTTGTAACGAAGCTGCTGCCAATGTATCAGAACGGATTAACAGTATTGAAGATGTCGCAGAAGCATTGTTTGATGAGTGGCAGGACGAACTCGATATGTATACTAATCCAAAGCTGAAGCAGGAAAGCAAAGCAAAGCTGAATTCAACTCAGCGCCAGTACAAGCAGCTGCTTAGCACCATGCGTCAGGCGGAAAGTTCAATGGCTCCGGTACTCGATAGCTTGCGGGACAATACACTGTATTTAAAGCATAATTTAAATGCGCAGGCGATCGGCGCCTTAAAGAGCGAGTTTGCCGGTATCGAACGGGATATCACCCTGCTTATCCGCAATATGAATAAAGCGATAAGTGAATCACAGCAATTTATTGCTACGCTTAAACAATAACTGAACAAGTGACCGAGTAGCGCAATGGCGCGTCAGGTTAAAACAATAATCGAAACAGGAGAGTTCTATGTCTGGTCAGGGATCCGGTGGCAATGTTATCGCGGCACTATGTAATATTTTTATACCGGGGCTGGGACAACTGGTGCAGGGGCGTATTTTAGCGGCTTTAGTATTTTTCGTGGTCTGTATCGTAGGCTATGCCTTGTGGTGGCTGATTATACCTGCCATTTTTGCTGCAATTGCCCACTTATGGGCGATTATCGATGCGGCTAAGTTCCGGCCAAGACTGTAACGGCCCGTTAGCTTACAGCGCCTCCTCTTAAGGCTGCTGCTGTTAATTCAGATTTTTTTCACTAATTTAAAGAGCCTCTATGACCACGCCGCAAAGCATTATTATTTTGATCCTGTTGGTCACTGTTGCAATGTTTTTATGGGGGCGCTGGCGCCACGATATGATAGCGCTGGCCGCACTGCTGGCATGTGTGGTGTGCGGGGTTATTGACCCGGCCATTGCGTTTAATGGCTTTGGCCATCCTGCGGTTATTACCGTGGCCTGTGTTCTGGTATTAAGCGCTGGTTTGCAGCGAAGTGGTGCGGTCGATGTGCTGGCCCGTCACGCTATGCCTAAGAAATCCGGGCTGATGTTAAGTCTGGCAGCACTGGTAGGTATTGGTGCGTTGCTTTCTGGCTTTATGAACAACGTCGGTGCTCTGGCCTTGCTTATGCCGGTTGCGCTGCAGGTTGCAAACCGGCTGGAGGTACCGCCGGGACGGGTGTTGATGCCTCTGGCGTTTGGCACCATTCTTGGCGGCATGACCACCCTGATTGGTACCCCGCCCAATTTAATTGTCTCGGGTTTTCGGGCTCAGCAGGGTAATAGTGCTGGTTTTGCCATGTTCGATTTTACCCCGGTCGGTATTGCGGTGGCGCTTACCGGTTGTATTTTTGTCGTGCTGGCGTGGCGTTTGGTTCCCGCGCGTAAACAAGCGGGCACCGAAGGCTTTGAAACAGGCGCTTATCTGACGGAAGCTCGCGTAACGGAAAAAAGTAAAATAGCAGATATGCGTTTGTACGACATTGAGAAGGAGTTTGATGACAGCGGCACGCAAATTGTCGGGCTTATCAGAAACAACGTTAAAATCAACGCACCCAGCGGCGGCAGAATGATCAGAAGCGGTGACATTCTGGTGCTGGAAGCTGAAGTTGATTCGTTAGGGACCATACTGTCGACATTAGGGCTGGAGCTGGAAGAATCAAAAACCGTTGAGAAGCCGGCCAAGCCCGAGAGTGAAAACGTAAAAACGGAAACGCGAACGAATAACAGCAATAGTACAGCAGAGCTTAAAGCGGCAGACAGTAACGTGGTGGCAGCAAAAACAGAGGAAAAGCCGGCAGAAAGTAAGCCAGCGGAGAGTAAATCTCAGCATGCAGAAGATATCGTGCTGATGGAACTGGTAGTGCGGCCCGAATCAAACCTGCAGGGCCGCTCCGCAACCAATATTATGTTGCGTTCGCGCTATAGCTTAAATTTGCTGGCTGTTTCCCGCGATGGCGGTCGTTCTAAGTCACGTCTGCGAAATTTCAGGATGCAAGCGGGGGATTTATTGCTATTGCAAGGCACCAGCGAGAGTGTTTTAGAGTTTGCCAGCGATTATGGTTGTGTGCCTCTGGCAAAAAGAGAGCTGAAAATACCGGATAAGAAACAGGCCGCCCTGGCGGGGATTATTATGTTTTTCGCCGTGGCGGGTGCCGCATTCGGCTTGTTACCGGCGGCGATATCTTTTGCGCTCGGGGTATTGGCGTCGATGATATTTAAAACGGTCCCGCCCCGCTCAGTCTATAGCAGCATCGACTGGCCGGTTATCGTGTTATTGGCAGCACTGATCCCGGTTGCGGGCGCGATGGAGGCGACCGGCACCGCTGAGCTAATTGCCAGCGTGCTGATGGAATATGTCGCACAGGGCAATGCCATAGTGGCGCTGGGTATGGTGCTGGTGATTACTATGTTTTTATCTGACTTAATGAATAATGCGGCAACAGCAGCTGTGATGTGTCCTATCGCTATTGGCGCGGCAATGACCTTAGGTGTAAATGCAGACTCATTTTTAATGGCCGTGGCTATCGGCGCTTCCTGTGCGTTTTTAACGCCGATAGGCCACCAGAACAATACCTTAATTCTTGGCCCGGGCGGCTTTAAATTCAGTGATTACTGGCGGTTGGGATTGCCGCTTGAAATTTTAGTGGTGGTGGTTGCCTTGCCACTGCTTACGGTGTTCTGGCCATTATGACGCTGGAAATTGCCCTCGTTTTACTGCTGTTAGCGGCGGCACTAGTGCTGTTTATTACCGAGTGGCTGCGGATGGATGTGGTAGCGCTGTTAATGTTGTGTACCCTGGCGTTGTTTGGGTTAGTGTCGCCATCTGAGGCGGTCAGCGGGTTTAGTAACCCGGCGGTGATTACGGTGTGGGCCATGTTTATTATGAGTGAAGGCCTGACCCGGGCAGGTATTGCTGACAGTATTGGCAGACGGGTGATTCGCTTGTCGGGCAGCAGTGAAACCCGGATGATTATTGTAATTATGCTGGTAGCCGGTTTGTTATCGGCTTTTATGAGCAATATTGGTGTTGTCGCCCTGTTATTGCCGGTAACGGTTGAAGCAGCTCGGCGCTGTGGTATCTCGCCGGCAAAAGTGCTGATGCCCATGGCATTTGGCGCGATGTTAGGCGGCTTATTAACCTTAATTGGTACACCACCAAATTTACTGGTCAGTATTGCCCTGGAAAAGACCAACCAGCCTGGCTTTCAGTTATTTGATTTTGCGCTGATTGGTTTGCCTATTTTAGTTGCCGGTACCCTTTTCGTTGCTTTTATTGGCCGCCATTTGCTGCCCGCTACCGATCCTGGCCGGGCCAGCTTAGCCGGCAGCCGTAATCTTAGTGATCAATACGGGTTGCAGGAGCGGATATTTGCCTTACGTCTGCCTGATCCTTCACTGTTGTCAGGTCGGACACTGGAAGAGTCGGGGTTAATTAATACCGTTGGCCTGATGGTAATTGCCCTTACCCGAGGTAAGGAAACCTTTACCCTGCCATCGCGCCATACGGTATTAAAAGCCGGTGATATTGTGCTGGCCCAGGGCAAGTTTAACCGTTTCGAACGGCTGCGCAGCTGGAACTCACTTACCATTGAACGTGAAGCCCCGATGCTGCATGAAAAACTTTTGGCAGCCAGCGGTCTGGCCGAATTAGAAGTGGCGGCTGATGGCCCGCTGGAAGACGAAGTATTAGAGCATCACCGTTTTCGCGAAAACTATCAGTTAAATGTGTTGGCGGTGAAACGGCCCGGCCAGACGTTACGTACCCGCCTGGCCGATCTATCATTAGCCGCTGGTGATAAAATTCTGGTGCAGGGCAGCCGGACTGCGCTGGATGCCATGCAAAAGCAAGACGCTTTTACCGCGGTGCTGCCCTTAAGCGCCGACGATGTAAAACGGCAATATAAACTGGAAGAGCGGCTGTTTGTGCTGGGCTTACCTGCTGACAGCCCACTGGTCGACAGCACCTTTGCTGATAACCGGTTGGGTGATGCCTTTGACTTTCGCTTGCTTGGCTTGTTTCGCCACGGCGAAATTATTCAGCAATTCAGCTCAGATGACAAACTGGAAGCGGGTGATTTGCTATTAATCCAGGGCCGGGAAGAAGATCTGGATATCTTACGGGGCTTTAAAGAACTGGAGCGGTTGGACGATATGTCACCGTACCTCGATTTACTGGCTAAAGGTAAATTAGAGTTAGTCGAGGCTACGTTGCACCCGCGCAGTAAATACATTGGCCAAAGTGTTAATGCGTTGCAACTCGATAAACGCTACAAAGTAGAGGTAGCGGCGATTTGGCGTGAAGGGCGCTCATATCGCTCGGCCCTGGGCAGCATGTTACTGCAGGCGGGGGATGCCCTGTTAATTGTTGGCCCGCGCTCGCGCCTGGCGAAGCTTACCGATAGCGAGCATTTAATTGTACTGAATCCGGTGCAGGTAAAACCGGTTAATGCCAGCAAAGCGCCATTGGCTGCCGGCCTGATTGGCTTGATGGTACTACTGATCGTAACCGGCCTGTTACCAGTTTACATAGCGGCTATTTTGGCGGCAACTCTGATGATCGCCAGTCGTTGCTTGAGCATGGAGCAAGCCTATGCCGCTATTGACTGGCGCTCGATTTTTCTGATTGCCGGCATGCTGCCTCTCGGGCTGGCCATGCAACACTCCGGGGCCGCGGCCTGGCTGGCCAATGGGGTGCAATCTGGCTTAGGTCAGTATGGCCCGCTGGCGGTCATGGCGGGCTTATATCTGGTCACGGCGCTGGGTACTCTGGTAATCCCCACCGTGGCACTGGTGCTTATTATGGCGCCCATTGGTTTATTGCTTAGCAGTGCGCTTGGGGTGAATGGTCAAAGCGCGATGATGGTGGTCGCGATAGCGGCTACCAGCCTGGCCAGTCCGGTATCGCACGCCGCCAACACCCTGGTAATGGGCCCTGGCGGCTATCGTTTTGTTGACTATTTAAAAGTGGGCGGGCCGTTAAGCTTGCTGCTATTTGCTATTACCATGGCGTTGTTGCCGCTGTTCTGGCCATTAACAGCCGGCTAATGGCAGCTGACAATCAAAGCATGCTCTTAAGTACATTATCTTTGCGAACAAAATGATGGTGTAGTGCAGCGCCAACATGCAGCGCTATAACGCCGATAAGTGCTATCGCTAACCAGCCATGCAGTTCACGAAACAGCGCGTAATTATAAATATCAACCTGCAGCGCGGCCGGTAACCTGAACCAGTCAAAAACCGCCACCGGCCTGCCAGCAAAATACTGCATTAAATAACCGGAAAGAGGCATTGCAAACAGCAAGCCATACAACAGCCAGTGCGATGCTTTAGCCACCCATTTTTGTCCGTCAGACAACTCAGATGGTAACGCTGGTAGCTTGTGCCGTAAGCGGTTTATCAGCCTGGCCATCACCAATATAATGGCAATGACGCCAAAGGCTTTGTGAGCATTTAGCAAAGTATACTGCCAGGGCTGAAGTGAGGTAACCATCAGTAAGCCAGCGGCCAGCATCGAAACCACCAGCGCAGCCATACCCCAGTGAAACAGTCGCATAGAAAGTGAAAACCGATCTGAGTTACTCATTGTTGCTGCCCGCTAATGCGCCATGTAATTGTTCTTTTGCCCGGCGACGATAAGACTCTGCATAGGCTGCAGAGCGCGCCCGTAAAATAGGATCGGCGGTTGCAGCGATGCCGGATGGCAACAGCAGCGGGTCAAAATTAATGGCATGGCAGTCCCCCTCCAGCTGTGCTGTGGTACCGGTAAGCACTATCTGCCCGGCGCTAATCTGTTGGCGACTATCGGGCCATGCCTTGGTTGGGTTATTTTCATCATCCATCGGCTCTGCCAGGGTAAACACCCAGTCAAACACCACCGGTTTTGCTGCAACCCGGGCGGTTATTTCCTGTTGCAGGGCATCATCACCATGCAGATCGGTTGCTGCCACTGATACCGTGGGTTGCATTGCCCAGCGCACCGCATGTTGTTTTCCGTTGGCGTTCACCAAATAAAAGGCATTTATGCTGTGATACGTTTCAGCGGCAAAGCTACCCGTTGGCTGATACTGCCCGGCCCATGCCAGAAACTCGTTACTCTCGGGGTGCTCGGTAAAGAATTGTTTTACTGCAGCCGGGCCCGCCTGAATCGCCTTTATCTGCTGATAAAAGGTGTGTGGATCAGCGACTGCCATCACCGGTGGTGTATTCATGGCGAGGCGCCATTGTTCGGTTCGGCTAAGAGTGAAACTTAGTGCCAGGCTACGAACGGGCGACTTTAAATCAGGTGCGGTAGGATTATTGCCTGCAATAGACAGGCGGCCAGTAAAGGGTGTTGTGCCGTTTCGAAACAAACTGGCCTTGGAATAATCAGCTAATTTGCCGTTAGCACGAAATTCACCGCTAACACAAATACCCTTGGCATGAGCGCGCCGAAATCCGGCAAAGTTTGCGCTGCCTTGCTGTAAGTCAACAAACCGTTGCGCGGAGACCTGAGGTGGGGCATTGGCAGTTAAGCCGGCCGTGGGCGCCAGCAATAGCGCAAAATAAAAATATTTCATATAACGTTACTCACTGTGGGTGATAACTTCATTTGCAGGAAGTTGCTGAGAATGACATATAGCCGACATTGACCGGAGTACTGCTAAATAACTTTCATCAATTCGCGAAGCTTAGTAGCAAAGTTAGCATAATACTAATGTGAGGCGTTAAACTTGTACCGTTAAGTGCTGATTTACGCTACCGTAGTTAGCGGTTGCCGCGCTCGCCACCGCTGATAGAACGCCACTGAATTGAGGAATAGATGCATTTACCCACTGTTGTCATGGTAGCGTTGGTGATTAACCTGTTGGTCGGGGTGTATCTGTACCTGCTTTACCGGCGTAAACCAAAAGACCGCTGCTTTAAACTCTGGTCGTATTCCTGCTGGTGGTTTGTGTCAGGCGCCAGTTTAGTGGTGTTGCGTGCTTACCCTGTTCCTGATCTCTTAAGCTATTTTATTGCTGACGTTTTGTTGCTGTTAGCGCCGGTTTATGTGCTCGCGGGGCTGGTTCAGTTTTCTCGTTTTCGATATACCCGGCGTCGCCGTCAATGTGCTGTTGGCGCACTGGTTGTTGCGATAGTAGCACTTTTTCTTTGTTATCAGCAGCCTGGCGCGTTAAGCGTGGCGGTATCACTGGCTATTGCGCTGACATTTTGCTTGTGCGCGTATTTATTGTTTAAATCGATTATTATCGAACCGATATTTACCCGTACCCTGCAAACGGTGTTTGTGCTGCACGCGGCAGTGATGCTGATACAGGCTGCGCTGGTTATTGATAACTGGCAGCATCTTAACCTTCATGGCTTACCTGAAATATCGGTTTACACCCTGCTGAGCCACATTATGCTTACCACCGTTACTGCCTTGTTGTTGCCCTGGTTAAGCTTTTTAAAACTGGAACGCCAACTGACCTTTAAATCGCAGCGCGACGGTTTAACCCGCCTGGCCAACCGCGAGCATTTTTTCAATCAGCTTGAGCGCTACTGGCAGCAGCACCCATCGGTTCCTGCCGTTTTTATGATGATCGATATCGACTTTTTTAAAACGGTTAATGACACCTTTGGCCATGCAGTGGGTGATAGGGCTATTGCTTCAGTAGCAAGGCTATTATCAAAACAGTTGCGCAGTAACGACATCATTGGCCGAATTGGTGGCGAAGAATACGCTGCGTTGTTAATCGATATTGATGAGTCAACTGCAACAGTCATCGGCCAGCGTTTATGTCAGCAGGTAGCCGCACAGTTACAGTTTATTGAAGAGAAAAAAGTTGAGTTGACAATCAGTATTGGCTTGGTTCAGATTATTCCGGCGCAGCACGGCCATAAGATCGCTTTTAAAGCGGCTGACGAAGCGCTGTACGCCAGTAAGCAGGCTGGCCGAAACACCGTCACGCTGGGTAAGATTAATACAGTTTAATTTGTGACATGCTGTTACTCAGACAACTGCTGGTAAATCAACATCCAAAGCTGAGAATGTACGTAAGACAATCCACAATAAAAAGGTATACATAGTTAAAATCTTGAATTACATTCGGGTACAAGAATATGCTGATTGATTTAATGTCTCAGGCTATATTCTAAATTTCACACTAACGTTAAATCCTTTTAGTCAGATACCGGCTTTTTTCAGGATTAGATAATAAGTAGAAAATGGAGATTAAGAAGTGAATAGTGAAGTACCTGCAACTATGGGTGATGTAAAAAAATTCACCGGATTCTGGCCAAGAGTTGGTGCCAGTCTTATTGATACACTTATTTTGTTAGTAATCACATTGCCAATTTTGATATCAGTATATGGCTGGGATTACTTCGATGATGACTCATTTATTATGGGCTTTGCCGATTTTTTTATGAATTGGTTATTTCCGTTAGCTGCTGTATTAGCTTTTTGGATTTATAAGCAAGCCACGCCCGGAAAAATGGCAATTTCAGCAATAATTGTAGATGCTAAAACTGGCGGTAAGCCGACTTTACAGCAGTATATTGTTCGCTACATTGGCTATTATCTTGCCGCGATCCCACTCGGACTTGGTTTTTTCTGGGTAGCATGGGATAAGAAAAAGCAAGGGTGGCACGATAAACTGGCGGGTACCGTTGTCATTAGTCCTAAAAATAATCATACACAAGAAGTTTCATTTGAAAGTCAGTAAGTCGGCTTTATTGGTATTTTTGTCTGCGAAATATTGAAACTCAGATGGCCGCTGTTGCGGCCATCCAACGGTTTAGCTGGTTATATTATTGAAACAGGTAAGGAAGCGTAGTGCTGCAAACTACGGCAATTACTTGCTATATCAATAAAGATAACGTAAGAGTGCGCTTAAAACAGCATATATAAAAAAAGGGAGTTACAGTGGAAGCGTTAAAACATTCAGGGCTCGGGATTGCGTCATTTATTACCAGTATCGTTGCTGGAATTTTAATTTTTGTGCTTATCGTTATTGCTGGCATTATGGAAGCATCTACGCCGGGTGGTATTGATGAAACCTCTGCAGATGCTGTAATAGTTGGCCTGTTTTTACTTGCTTTTTTAGGGGCGTCAATAGTTGCTTTCGGCCTGGGTATTAGTTCACTTATTCAGAAAAATCGCAAAAAGATTTTTGGCATTCTTGGTACTACGTTTTCTGCTCTTATCGTGTTGGGTACTGCGTTCCTGATTGTGCTTGGCCTTGCCATGGGTTAATGCTGAGCACTATTAAGAGATACATAATTAACTGAAGTTACCACAACCCCAGCTGCGCCTGCTGCTCTCCTGGCCATGGAGCCAACACAGAATGGGGTTGCTGTAAATCGACTGCAAACTGGCGGCATAGTTGTGGTGCCAGGGTATTATCTGGCGTATGGAAAAAGCAGTAAGGGGTTTTCCCCTCAGCCAGCCAGCTGTTAATTTTAGCCAGCCAGGGGGTGTAGAACTGGCGGTTCAGATCCATATCGTCGGTGCCGATAAAGCGCAGCACAGGCCGGTCGCTCAGGCAAATAGCATGCACAGGTAAGCGCGGTTTTTTACCCTGCGCATCAAGCAATGCCGGGCTGCTGGCGGGTACAGAAAATAGCGCCCGGCTATCAAACACGACTCGTTCGACACCAAATTTTTGCAATAGACGATTTAATGTCAGTTCATGCTCTGCTTTATCAAAAAAGGCCGGATGGCGTACTTCTACAACCATTGGTATTTTGCTGCTTAATAGCTCTAGCACAGTGGTTAATTGCCCTAGCAGCGCCGGACCGGTACTGGCAGGCAGCTGCAAGTGAATTAAGCCGATATAGCGGTGAACTGGTGTAAAGTGGTGCCACCAGGCTTGCAATGCGCTGTGGTCAAGCTCGTTCAGCGCATGGCTGAAACGGCGTGGTATTTTAAATACAAACCGGAAATGCACTGGCAACTGCTCTGCCCAGCGCTCTAGTTGGTGAGTGGCAGGGTCAGCATAGAAACTGGTATTGCCTTCTACACTATTGAAATACTGACTGTAACCGGTCAGAAATTCATTACTGCTGAGATCATCAGCAAACAGGTTGCCCTTCCAGCGGCTGTTGGCCCACATCGGACAACCCAGATACAGCAAGCGTTTACAGCTCCAGGTTATCAATCAGCCGGGTAGTGCCCAGTCTGGCTGCGGCCAGAATCACTTTCGGTTCGCCGGTCGTAGTGGCCAGCGCCAGGCTGTGCTGGTTGCTGATATTAACGTAATCTGGCACAAACCCTGCGGCAGTAAGCTGCACTTTGGCCTGTTGCTCCAGCGTCCGGTAATCGTGGTTACCGTTGGTAATGGCGGTTTTAAGCTGTTGTAGTATCTGATACAACGCCGGTGCTTTAGCGCGCTGTTCGGTTGTTAGGTAGCCATTGCGTGAGCTGAGCGCCAGACCATCGGCTGCGCGCTCGGTTGCGACGCCAAGGATCTCAATTGGCAGTGATAAATCGATAACCATCTGGCGGATAATCGCCAGTTGTTGAAAATCCTTTTTACCAAAACAGGCAATATCCGGCTGTACCAGATTAAACAACTTACACACGATGGTCGACACGCCGCGAAAATGGCCCGGACGGTTGGCACCACAGTGTAAATCACCCAATAACGGTACTTCAACAAAGGTTTGGGCATCCAACCCGCGCGGATAGATTAACTGCGGCGTCGGGCTAAATAGCGCATCGGCGTTGTGTGCGGTTAAACCGGCAATATCATCCGCCATGGTACGGGGATAATTGGCTAAATCTTCATTCTGGCCAAACTGCATCGGGTTAACAAAAATACTGACAATGACTTTATCTGCCCGGCGTTTAGCCACATCAACCAGCTGCAAATGCCCCTGATGAAGGTTGCCCATGGTTGGCACGAAAGCGATTTTCTTACCCGCGCGCCGCCAACTGGCAATCTGCGCCCGCAGTTCATTAATATTGGCAAGTATATTCATTTAGTTAAAACTATGTTCTGCGCCCGGGAACACCTGGCTTTTAACTTCACTGACATAAGCGGCAATAGCACTGCGGATCTCACCGGTTTGCGCCAGATAGTTCTTGGAAAACTTTGGAATATAACCACTGCTGATACCTAGTAAATCGTGCATCACCAGCACCTGACCGTCAGTAACATTACCGGCGCCAATGCCAATCACTGGTATGCTCAGTGCGTTGGTAATACGTTTTGCCAGTGGGGTAGGGATACATTCCAGCACCAGCAGCTGCGCTCCTGCTGCTTCCAGCGCCAGCGCTTGCTTAAGCATGGCATCGGCCGCATCGCTGGTTTTACCTTGTACCTTATAGCCACCAAGAATATGTACCGACTGCGGTGTTAACCCGAGGTGGCCACATACCGGCACCCCCCGCTCGGTAAGCGCTTTAATGGTTGGCAATAAAAAATCACCCCCTTCTAACTTCACCATATTGGCACCCGCCTGCATTAGTGGCGTAACACTTTGCATCGCTTGTTCGGGCGTGGCGTAACTCATAAAAGGTAAATCGGCTATCACGAATGCATCTGGCGCACCGGCACGTACACTTTTCGTGTGGTAAGCAATATCGGCAACGGTAACCGGCAAAGTGTCGCTGTGGCCTTGTAACACCATACCCAGTGAGTCACCAATGAGCAAAACATCGACGCCTTGCTCGGCAAATAACTTGGCAAAGCTGGCATCGTAGGCGGTCAGCATGCTGATTTTATCTGCCTGCTGCTTCATTTTTAGTAACACTGCAGTGGTGATTTTAGCCATAGAGTTCTCGTCCGACCTTTTATTCCGGGTGCGCAAGATCGCACAAAGTTAACGCAGCTGCAAGCTAGCCGCGACCAAGTTATTCGCAAACAGTGGCGCTAAGCTTTTCCAGGCCATTTAACGGTATCCGGCTTAGCAAGGTTTGCAATGGCGTTCCGCAAGGTAGAACCAGCTGTGGGGCAATTTCTGCCAGTGGGTATAATACAAATTCACGCTGGGTTAAACCATAATGGGGAACGGTTAAGCGTTCTGAGACAATGGTGTGGTGACCATACAGCAAAATATCCAGATCCAGGGAGCGAGGGCCCCAGCGCTCAGCTTTTCGTTGCCGCCCCTGCTGCTGCTCGATCTGCTGCAGGGCATCCAGCAAGGCGAGCGGCGCCAGCGTTGTACTGACTTTTGCCACGGCATTGACGTAGTCAGGCTGGTCTTGCGGCCCCATGGGTTTAGAACCATATAAAGCCGAGACTGCCAGCAATTTGCTCTGTGGCAAGCGCCTTAATGCTGCGATGGCGTGTTGCAGCTGAGCTACGGGGTTGGCCAGGTTAGCGCCCAATCCCAGATAGACCTCATGCTGGCTGAGCTGCTCAGGCATCGGGCGTACTGCTGCGCTTACGTTTATAGTTGTTGCGCCGCCGTTTTGGTCTGTCGTGCGCTTCGCGCCCCAGACTGTTTATCAACTCCAACTTTTCGGCCTCATCAGCAAACTGGAATTGCTGCCACCAGCTGGCCAGTTCCGTCAGACTGCCACCTTCGGCCTGAGCCCGTAATTGCAGAAAATCAAAGGCACCGCGGAACTTGGTTTGTTCAAGCATTTTAAACGCTCGCCGACCACCACGCTTGGTTAACCGCGATTGCAATGCCCAGATATCGCGCATGGTTAAGCTAAAGCGTTTCGGAATAGCGATAGTACGCTGAATATCATCCAGCACTTCGGTCATCGCGATATTCAGCGCATCAATCTCGTTCAGACCACTCTCTATCAGTAATGTCTGGCTGCGAAGCTCTACCGGATACCATAACATAGCGGCAAAAATAAAAGCCGGAGTAACCGGTTTATCAACAGCAACGCGCTGATCAGTATCCTGTAGGGCGTGGGTAACCAGATTGAAGGCTTTACCTTCTGGCTCCTGCTTTAGAATTTTATCCAGCTGCGGCATCAGTTGTTTTAAGATTCGGGTATCGCGCAGCAATATAAAGTTGTCAAAGGCTTTGCCCGCCATCAGCATTTTTACCAGCTCGTCAAACAAGCGTGGTGCCGGAATATTTTTTAACAGCACCGCTAACTGACTGATCGGCGTTAATGCAGCGGGCGCAATATCCATATTCAGTTTGGTTGCGAACCGGACGGCTCTGAGCATTCTTACCGGATCTTCCCGGTAACGCACTTCCGGGTCACCAATGAGTTCTATACGCCGCGCAGCAATATCCTGCATACCATTGGCAAAATCATAAATCGCAAAGTCTTTTACCGAGTAATACAGCGCATTAATGGTAAAATCGCGCCGCTCGGCATCTTCTTCAATGTTGCCGTAAACATTGTCACGTAAAATCTGGCCGTGGTCATTTGAGCTGGCCGTTTTCATTTTTGGCGCGATATTCTCTTCATCATCAGCGCCGCTGTGATGACCACGAAAGGTGGCGACTTCAATGATCTCGCGGCCAAATACCACATGCGCCAGCCGGAAGCGACGACCAATTAACCGGCAGTTACGAAACACCTGTTTAACCTGTTCCGGGTGGGCATTAGTGACCACATCAAAATCTTTTGGTTTTAAACCGAGCAGTAAATCGCGAATACAACCACCCACTAAATACGCCTCGAAACCTGCATCCTTTAACCGGTACAGAACTTTCAATGCGCTGGGACTGATATCGCGCCGCGAGATACTATGCTGATCGCGGCTAATAATCTGCATTGGCGGTAATATGGAGCTTGCCGACGCCCTGGTAGTCGCCGATGGAGCAGCGGCCACAGGTTTAGTCGCAGCCGGCTGTTGCTGTTTATCGCCCTGAGGCTTACCGCTAAGGGTTCTGCGGCAAAAATCTAACACACGCGAAATTATGATATCTCTCCTGAGCCCTTGCCCGCCTATACGGCGGTCCTGGCATCTGACTTAAAAAACGGCTAATAATACCGCAGCACGCGGCAAAAAAGAATTAATCTGGCCAAAATCAGCCAAAATTGGTTGCTAAAACTTCCAGCGTGGCCGGAATATCAGCAGGTTGCCAGTGCAGCAGGGCATAGGCCAGTTGCTCCGGCGCAGGTGCGTGCCGCAATTCTGCGGGCAGAGGCAGGCCGAGTATCGCCAACGCGCTGGCCATGGTATAGCTGGCAGGCCAGTTATTAAGGGCGGTGGCATGGTTTTGCTTACTAAGTTTCTGGCCCGGCGCGGTGACTGCCAAGGGCAGGTGACCGTATACCGGTGCTTGTGCCCCGAGTAACGTAAACAAATGTTGTTGGCGTGGTGTCATACTGAGTAAGTCGGCACCGCGGATCACTTCAGTGATGCCCTGATCCCAGTCATCTACCACTACCGCCAGCTGATATGAAAATAAACCATCCCGGCGCAGTACAATGTAATCTTCATGGGCCAGTGCGGGCGCAATACGTTGTAACCCCAGTAAGATGTCTTCAAACTGACTGGCAACCTTTGCTGTTCGCAACCGCCAGCTTAACGGCCCGGTGTGGCTATTTGTCTGCAGTAAGTTAAGGTTGGCACAGGTACCCGGATACACACCGCCATCCGCATTTATTTGTTTGCGACTGCATTGACAGCCATATAGCAATCGCTGGCGTTGCAGCTGGCTGAATATCTCGCGGTAACGTTCGGTCCGGGTGCTTTGATACATGACCGCATCGTCCCAAAGCAGACCATGTTGTTCCAGTGCGGCCATAATAGCGCTGTCTGCGCCGCTGCGAACTCTGGGGGTGTCGATATCTTCAATACGCAACAGCCATTTACCGGCCTGGCGCTTGGTAAACAGATAGCTGCCTACTGCAGCCAGCAAGGACCCAAAATGAAGTGGTCCGGATGGGGAGGGGGCAAACCTGCCAACAGCACCTGCTGCTGGCTTACCGAAGTTTGTCAACTTTGCCACAGTGGCTACAACTAGCCGCCTAACTGCTTTTCTTTAATTTCGGCCAGCGTTTTGCAGTCAATACACTGATCAGCTGTTGGCCTTGCTTCTAAGCGTTTAATGCCAATTTCGATGCCGCAGGTATCACAAAACCCAAAATCGTCATTTTCAATTTTCTGTAACGTTTTCTCAATTTTTTTCAATAACTTACGCTCGCGATCGCGGGCGCGCAGTTCCAGGCTGAACTCTTCTTCCTGCGCAGCCCGGTCAACCGGATCAGGAAAATTGGCCGCTTCATCTGCCATATGAGTTTTGGTGCGGTCAACCTCTTCGCGAAGTTGTTGGCGCCAGGCGTCAAGAATTTTGCGAAAATGCTCAAGCTGTTTCGGGTTCATGTATTCTTCCCCGACCGCTTCCTGATAAGGTGCTACACCGGCCAGTGCCAGTAACCCTAATGTCTTAACATTCTTGCCTTCTGGCATGATTATCTCCTGTACAATACTGCCAAGCAAAAAAAGTGGCGGCTATAGATAACAGAATATTGCCACCACCGCAATCACTAATAAAAAAGCCGGCGAAGTATACAGATTGTGGCAAGAGCCGTCACCTGTTTTAACCCTCCGTACCCCAATGGCTAAAATGTAGTGGGGTTTGAGCACGAATAACCGTGAAAATAGTGCATTGTACCGCCATATTAACGCGATGCGCTCGTTGTCAGCCGTTGCGCTATGATACACTTTGGCCCATCAAAGTTAGCCTTTACCGCTGATAAGCTCGTTAAAATGGGGATTACTATGTCTGATTCAAGGTCTAATTCAACACCCGATATATTACAGATTAGTATTGCAACAGATAAAGCTGAACAAAAATGGGGCAATAATGCATTATTCAGCCCGACTGCCCAGGGATATCAAATTCACATAACAGAGTCTGATCCGCTGCGTAGTATGCAAAAAGCGGCTCGAAGCCTGAGTAACCTTGGCATTGCCAAATTACAGTTAAATGGCTTGGGTTGGAGCAAAGACCTGCAGTGGGCATTTTATCAGGGGTTTTGTACTGCCAGAAACCACGATGGTGTTGGTTTTAATAATGAGCAGGGTGAAGCTGAACAGCTGTCGCAACTGGCGAAGTGTTTTAGTTTTGCAAAAAAGATAATCAACGATACGCCGGAAATGCTATCGCCGGTCGCGTTGGCCGAGCAGGCTGAGGCGTTTATTCGTACTATTGCACCTGCAGGCAGCGTTAGCAGCCAGTTGATTACCGGCGCAGATTTGGCCGCCGCTGGCTGGCATGGTATTTATCAGGTTGGCCGCGGCAGCAACCGGCCACCGGCGTTACTGGTACTTGATTTTAATCCTTCGGCAAAACAGGAAACCCCTGTTGCAGGGGCGCTGGTGGGTAAAGGTATTACCTTTGACAGCGGGGGTTACTCCATAAAGCCGACCGAAGGTATGGCGACAATGAAGTGTGATATGGGCGGGGCCGCCACAGTTACCGCGGCACTGGCACTGGCCATTCTGCAGGGCCTGAGCCAACGGGTAAAACTGATTTTATGCTGTGCCGAAAACCTGATCAGTGGCCATGCCTACAAGCTGGGCGACATTATCACTTACAAAAATGGCACTACGGTTGAAATTGTCAATACTGATGCCGAAGGTCGCCTGGTATTGGCCGACGGCTTGATGTGTGCAGCTGAAAGTAACGCACCTTTGATTATTGATGCTGCTACCCTGACCGGTGCGGCCATGGTAGCTGTAGGGGGGGAATATAACGCGTTATTTGCCCTGGACAAGCCACTCGCAGCGCGCGCACTGCAGCATGCTGCCAATGAGCAGGAAGCAACCTGGCAGCTACCACTGGAAAAATGGCATCAGCATCAGTGCCCATCACCTTATGCTGATACCGCTAACAGTCGGCCGGTTAAAGGCGGTGGCGCAGGTGGTGCCAGTAATGCTGCCGGATTTTTAAGCCGTTTCGTGCCGGAAGATGGCTCAGGCTGGTTACATTATGATTTAGCTGCGGCATTTAATAACTCGGCCAACAGTTATTGGGCTGCGGGCGCTACCGGCCACGGTATTCGTAGTATTGCCGCCACGTTACTTTCTGAAACCTCAGGTAAGTCGTAACACAGTGCCAACCCGGGAGGTTAATGCGGGCTTACCGGTTGCAGCAGTGTTGCCCGAGCTTTGTCAGTTACTGACAACCCGCAATCGGGTGATATTGTCGGCGCCACCTGGTGCTGGTAAATCTACCTGGTTACCGTTGCAATTACTCCGGCATAGTGCTTTGGCTTCAGGCCAAATCATTATGCTGGAACCGCGCAGACTGGCGGCTAAAACCATTGCCGGTTATCTGGCGCAGCAGCTGAACGAGCCGGTTGGTCACACTGTGGGTTACCAGATCCGGCATGACAGTTGTCAGTCGGCTGCTACCCGGCTACTTATTGTTACAGAGGGTATTCTTACCCGCAAATTGCAACAGGATCCTGAACTGGCTGGGATCAGCCTGCTTATTTTTGATGAGTTTCACGAACGCTCACTGCATGCCGATCTGGCGTTGGCGTTAAGCTTAGAAGTGCAAGACCTTCGGGACGATTTAAAAATTCTGGTGATGTCAGCCACGCTGGATGTTACAGCGCTGGAGCGCTATCTGCAGGCTCCGGTTGTCAGCAGCAGCGGCCGCAGTTATCCGGTCGACATTCAGTATATAAAACCCGGCACAGAGCTCATTACAATCCAGGCTGCACGCCAGGCATTGACGGCTTTTAATCAGGAACCGGGTAATATTCTGGTTTTTTTGCCGGGGCAGGCTGAGATTAATAAAGCAAAAGATTATCTGGCCAGCCAGGCGTTGCCGGTTAATGTGCAGGTGTTTTCACTGCTTGGCGTAATGTCGCTGGCCGAACAACAGGCAGCAATAGCGGCCCCTGCTGCCGGGCGTTTTAAAATTGTGCTGGCGACTAATCTGGCGGAAACCAGTTTAACCATCGAGGGAGTTAACCTGGTGGTGGACACGGGCTTATGCCGACGGGCCAGCTTTAACCCCCGCCATGGTATCAGCAAGCTGAAAACGGTGGCGATCAGTCAGGCGGCGGCCACCCAGCGCGCAGGCCGAGCAGGCAGGCAAGCGCCGGGTCGATGTTTCAGAATAGATACCGCAGAACTGTGGCAAAGAAGAGCGGCGTTTGAGCCTGCAGAAATTGAATTGGCTGAGTTAACCCAGTTACGGCTGGAAATTGCAGTATGGGGCTGTCAGCCAGCTGATATAAACTGGTTAACACCACCACCAGAGGCACATCTGGCCGCAGCAAACCACTTGTTGCAACAGTTTGCAGCACTGGATGAGCACGGTGTGATCACCTCTTTTGGCCGGCGTTTATATCAAACCGGTAGCTCAGTGCGCCTGGCCAACATGTTGCTTTATGCACTTGAGCGCGAGGCAGAAGCGTCAGGGTTAACCTGGTTAGCCGCTGTGGTGGCGGCAGTGTTAGAAGACAGTCGTAACCTGCAGCCGAATCTGGACCAGCAATTGCAGAATGTGGCGCAAAACAAGCACTTGCCACAGCATCAACAAGCGCGGCAGTTCGCCAGGCGCTTAGGTGTCAGCATGGGCGGAAATTTGCCGTTGCAATGGCTGCCTATGTTGTTGCTCAGAGCTTTTCCGGATCAGCTGGCACAGCGCCGGGGCCAGGGATATTTACTGGCAAATGGCGTTGGTGCCAGTCTGATGCCGGACCATCCGCAACAGAATAATGAGTATCTTGTGGTATTAGATATTCAGCAATGGCAACAACAAAACCGCATTCGGCATGCTGTTGCTATTACTCTGGACGACATATTAAACGATTGGCGGTCCCAGCTACAGTGGCAACTGAAGACGGGCTGGCATGACAAAACGGCCAGTTTCAGCAGTGAACGTCAGCGCTGCTTTGGCCAGCTGGTGTTACAACGGCAGCCGGTACAGGGGATTATCACTGCCGCGGAACGGCAACAGGCCTGGCTTGACTACCTGAGCAGGCGCGGCCTGTCCGAGCTTACCTGGTCTGATGGCGCCCAAAGTTTATCTGTCCGGGTGCAATTGCTTCGCCAGTATTATAGTGATGCGGCCTCTGGCACCGCACAGAAGAGTGCCACCAGAATAGATCATGCCAACTGGCCTGATTTTAGTCAGGCCAGTTTACTGGCAAACGTGCACGACTGGCTGGCACCCTATCTAGGTAATATCAGTAAAAAAAATCAGCTGAACCAATTGGAACTGGAGCCGATATTGCTGGCGCAGTTAAGCTTTGCACAACAACAAATATTAAATCAGTTATTGCCTTGCCACTGGCAAACGCCGACCGGCAGCCGTCTGAAAATTGATTATCTGCATCCGGGTGGGCCACTACTTTCAGTCAGAGTTCAGGAAATGTATGGTCAACTCACCACACCCGTGGTGCTCAATGGTGCTATTGCCCTGACCATAGCGTTACTCGCGCCGGGGCGCCAGCCGTTGCAAGTCACCCGCGACTTAACCAGTTTCTGGCAAAATAGCTGGCAGGATGTTAAAAAAGAAATGAAAGGTCGTTATCCCAAACACTACTGGCCTGATAACCCGGCCGAAGCACAGCCAACAACAAAAACGAAAAAGGCGATGTTACGCGATGTCAACCCGAAGTAAAGCTACTGCTGCGCCGAAAGTGAAAGCCCGGCCGTGGTGGCATAAAGCATTAGTTACCCTCGGTAAGCTGGCTTTGGTCACCTTATGTATATTGCTCACTTATCTGATTTATCTGGACAGTAAAGTGACCCGGGCGTTTGCCGGTCAGAAATGGCAGGTACCGGCGCAAATCTATGCCCGCAGTCTGGAACTCTATCCTGGCAAGGCGTTAAGCTCTTTGCAGCTCCAGGCTGAGCTGGAACAGCTGCAGTACCAGCGTAATCCCGCGATGACTGCTGCCGGGCAATACAGCGTTTCCCGCAACCATATCACCATATTCCGGCGTGCTTTTACCTATATTGATGGCATGGAACCGGAAGCGTTGTTCAGCGTTGAATTTAACAGTAGTGGTATTAACCGGATTCGCTACCGCCAGCAGCAGGAAGTCAACTTTGCCCGACTGGAGCCACAGTTAATAGAGCATATGTTGTCACCGCATCAGGAAGACCGGGAACTGGTCAGATTAGAGCAGGTACCCGGGCTTTTAAAAGAAGGTTTATTGCTGGTAGAAGACCGGAATTTTTATCATCATCGCGGCGTGTCACCGCTTTCCGTTTTGCGGGCATTGTGGGCCAATATCATTGCCGGACGTACGGTGCAGGGGGGCTCTACGCTAACCCAGCAGCTGGCAAAAAATATGTATTTGTCCAGCGATCGGACCTTGCTGCGAAAAGTTAACGAAGCAATGATAGCGTTGATTCTGGATTACCGCTTTAGTAAAGATCACTTGCTCGAAGCCTATCTGAATGAAATATTTCTGGGACAGAACCATGCCACCCCAGTACATGGGTTCGGTTTGGGTAGCCGGTTTTATTTTGCTAAGCCGATAACAGAGCTGCGGCCAGATGAAATCGCGTTAATGATTGGCTTATTAAAGGGGCCGTCCTATTATGACCCACGACGCTACCCGGAACGGGCTATGAACCGCCGCGATTTGGTGCTCAGACTGATGTTTGAACATCATTTGCTGACAGGGGAGCAGTATCAACAGGCACTTGCCAGACCGCTACAACTGGTGGCCCGTGGCCAGTATCTCAATGCGCGGTTCCCGGCTTATCTGGATGCGGTGAAAAAAGAACTACGGCAGATTAATTTTGATCAGCAGTTATTAAGCAGCGGTATTAAGGTATTTACCTTTTTAGATCCCAAAGCGCAGCAACAAGCTGAACAGACAGTTACTGAGCAATTGTTAAATAAGGACGAACAATTGCAGGCGGCCATGATGGTGGTAAACTATCAGCAGGCTGAGATCCAGGCATTAGTGGGTGGCAGAGAGAGCGGATTTGCCGGCTTTAACCGGGCGTTGGATGCCAAACGCCAAATTGGCAGTATTATTAAACCGGTCATTTATCTGGAGGCGCTTAATCAGCCTGGCAGATTTTCGCTGGCATCGATTCTGCAGGATCAACCACTGAGTTTGCGCTCAAATAACGAGGATTGGCAGCCACAGAATTTTGATAAAACCTTCCGGGGACAGGTTAACTTACTAACCGCGTTAACAGATTCATTGAATGTGCCGACTGTACGCTTAGGTTTGCAACTGGGAATGCCGGCGATCAGTGACGGCTTACGCAAGCTGGGGTTGAATCGGCGGGTAAATCTGCATCCTGCGGCCCTGCTTGGTGCGGTAGAATTAAGCCCGTTGGAGGTGAGCCAGCTTTATCAGACCCTGGCAAACGACGGGGTGTACCAGATGTTAGCCACTGTGCAAGCGGTAACAGATCAGGATGGCCATCGTCTTTATCACCGGTCTGGTGAACGGTACAGCCGTTACCCGGCATCGAGTATCTATTTGTTGCAGCATGCGCTAATTGCTGCAACACAAACGGGCACAGCCAAAACGTTGCAATATGCCTTACCAACCACCGTATTTGCCGGTAAGACCGGCACTTCCAGTGATTATCGGGACAGTTGGTTTAGTGGTTTTGATCAGCAAACTCTGGTAACGGTCTGGCTGGGACGTGATGATAATAAACCTATTGGTCTGACAGGCAGTAACGGCGCTTTACCGTTGTTTATTGACTATTTTAAAAAACAGGGCGCTCAGTCAATAATTCGGTATCTGCCCGATCAGGTTCAGGTGCAGGCGTTTTCTGTTACCAGCGGCACAGCCGTGGCAGAATCTTGCGCTAACATATTGTTATTGCCTGCAATATCAGTTGAAATGCAGCAGCAATTAACCTGTGATAATTCCAATTAACGATTAATATAAAGGGTGCGGCTAACTTACAATTATGGAAATTAAACCCGAACGATCGCTCCAGGTGGGTGAATGGCATTATCTGGCAAAAGAAGACAAGCTGGTGCAACTTGATGCGAATGGTCACATTGTTGCAACTGCTAATTTAGATAACCTTGGCCAGAAAGTCGTCAACTACTTTATCGTCCATGCCGGTAATCTGGTGACCAAAGATCAGTTACTGGCTGATGTTTGGGGGATCCGGGATGTCTCTGATGGTCGGGTAATGCGGGTGATCAGGGCCATCAGAATTGCGCTGAACGATGACAGCAGGCAGCCGACTTATATTGAAACGATTCCAAAACGCGGTTATCGGTTTATCGCCAGTGTCACAGATATTCCTGATAAGTCGCTGGCTACTGACAATGCGGCTGAAGTAGCGCCATCAGGCGCTGTGTCAACGCCCAAAAGCCGAGGTTCACGTTGGGCCGCCGCAGTGGCTGTGTTGTCAATGCTATTATTAAGCTGGCTATTCTGGCTGAAACCGGTGGCGGATAAGCAGGCAGCGGAAGTGGATACTATTCCACTTTGGCGTTACAAGCCGATTACTTCACTGGATGGCCTTGAGTTTTATCATAATGTTTCGCCCGATGAACGTTATCTGGTATTTAGCTACGCAAATGAAGGTAGCGAACAAATAGCCGTGCTTAATTTACAGGATCTGCAAAGCCATAAACGGGTACAAATTACTGCTGACAGCGCCAGCAGCCTTGGTGCCGCGTTCAGTCCCAGTGGTCAGTATATTGCCTATCATAAAATGCTACCGGATCGACGTTGTGAAATCCGGTTAATCGAGCTTGAACCCGATCAGATGGTTGTTAAATCTGATACGTTGCTCACCGTCTGTACGCCTGAATCCGTATCTGCTCGGGTTAGCTGGTCACCTGATGGCCGTTATATTGTTTACCCCAGCCTCGATCCTGAGCAGCGCCAGATGGTCTTGATGATGTATCCGCTGGCAGGTGGCACTGCCGAGCAACTAACTGTACCACCGGCCAGCAGCTTTGGTGATTATGCAGGGCGATATTCACGCTCGGGCGATAAAATTGCCTTTATTCGTGATGCTGCAGGAACAGCACAGATTTGGCTGCTTGATTTAACCAACCGGGCAACCCGGCTGTTGGTACAGATAGATGATGCCTATCCGGGCAACATAGACTGGACCCAAGATGATCGCAGTATTATTTTTCCATCCGGTATTTCGTCGCTGGGAATAGTGGATGTTATGACAGGAGAGAGTCGGGAGCTGGCTTATACCGATAGTCAGGCCAGTGAAATTCAAGTTGGGGCAGTTAGCGGTAAAATTTATGCCTCAGTGGGCTTTTTCTCCCATACCAACATAAAAAAAGTGGCAAATAAATTAGTATCAGACATAGAAACAAAAAACCTGGTATTCAGCTCAAATCGTAATGAAATCTATATTGAAATTAATCCAAAATCAGAAGGGCCGGCAGCCGTTGTGTCGCGTCGCTCCGGCTTATCTCAGGTTTGGCTGTTTTATCCTGATGGCCGCCAGCAGCAACTTACGGATTTTACGTCCAATGAAAGGATCCGCAGCCTGGTCTTTTCACCAGATGGCAGTCAGCTATTACTGCATTTAAATAGTGGTATCTGGCAGTTAACAATGGCTGGTGAGCTAATCCAGATAGTTGGAAAAGAAGGTGAGATTGTTGCTAACCCCGCCTGGAGCCGGGATGGCAGCGAAGTATTTTATGCTCAGTCACGAAAAGGACGCTGGGATATTATGGTGGCCGCTGTTGATACCGAGATTGAAAAACGGGTGCTGGCAACTGATCGGGAGTTATATATTCAAAGTTATAACGCAGATTATAATATCTGGCGCGACGCAAATTCGAAGAACTTTGTTATTGAATACAGCAATGGTGATATCAGAGAACTTAATTTAGGGACGAAAGCTGACCAGATGTTGTTTAAATTTGATTTGCGCCGGCAAGGCTTTTATTTCACTTATCTTCTTGAAGACACCCAATATCAGCTTCGTTACTATGACTTAGAAAGTGGCACTGTTGATGAAAAAGTGATTGACGATTATCTGTACCACAATCGCTATAGTATTTCTGTTGATGAGACTGAAGTGTACATGCTGGAAGCGGTCAGAGCCGATTTTGATATTGCCGAGATTAGCTTTTAGATCGACGTTTTATAAGGTTTTTATTGAAAGATCATCGAGTTTAATGCTGGGTTCAGGAGTAGGCTCACTATTGTTGAGCACAACTGTGTGACCCCAACAACTGAATATCACTCGGAGATTGGATCATGAATAACACTTTTAAACTATTACTTATTGCTACTAGCTTAACTATAATTTCCAGCAATAGTAGCAATAGTAGCAATAGCGTGAAAATTAATGAGCCGGTATTGCTGGACAATTTGTATGCCTGTCCGTGGTGGCCTGCGTGCAAAGATCCGGAAGACTTATCACCTAAGCCTGTTCCAACTGACAGTTCTCTTCCTAAACCAACAGGCGATAAAGACACGACTAAAGATAAAAAAGACCAAACCCGGCTGGCGTAAAGGGCATTAACGTCGTTTCAAAAGCAGATACACTCTACTTTTCAGTCAATTAAGGTATAATCCGTCCTGACACTTTAGTCAGGCGGACCTTAATGTCAAATTTAGAACCACTGGTGAAAATTGGCGGCTGGTATTATCAGGCGGCTTACGGGCAGTTGCTGCCTGCAGAGCCTGATACAGGCAGTGCCGTGCCAGTAGTATTAGAGCCCAGGCTGCACAGCCTGCTTAATTACTTTTTGCTCCATCCAGACAAGATCCTGGATAAAGATACCTTAATTAATGATGTCTGGCCTGACGGCGAAGGTACCGATGCTGCGGTGATGCGGGCAGTGGGGGCACTGCGCAAAGTACTCGGTGATAATGTAAAGGCGCCAACGTATATCGCTACGATAGCGAAAAAAGGCTATCAATGGCTTTGTCTTATTGAACCGTTAACGAGCGTGCAGCGCAAGCCATTAACGGCACAAACATTAACCCCGCCGGTTACACCACTAACGACGTCTGACGAACAATTATCAGCAACTGCAGCCGCAGAAAAGGGCCTTCCCTGGCGTTTTATCAGTGCAGTATGTTCAGTCTTATTGCTCGGTGGCACGGTGCTGGCCTATCTGCTGGCCAGTGTGACTGTAACACCCTTAACCAGATTACCCGATTCGATAATACCGCTAAGCGCGGTAACAGGGCAGGAATTCTGGGCTACGCTGGAACCTGGTGAGCATTCTGCGTTTTATTGGTATCGTAAGTCTGAAGATGCACCGCTTCAACTGGCCCGTCAGGATTTAGCCAGCTTAAAGGTGAGTTACAGTGCCGCGCAATATGGCAATGCCAGCCAGGCTTTATGGTTAGACGATACACAGTTGGTGTTTCGGGCGCTTGATAACGAACAACGTTGCTACTTTTACCAGCAACAGGTTATGCCTGAATTTGCCCCGGCCAGCAAAGTGATGCCTTGCCAGCATGTGCTGGTGCAGGGATTAGCCATTTTAGATCGACAATGGTACTGGCTGGATTACGCTGCTGATTTGCGACGTTATGAATTATGGAAGCGGACAGAAGACGGCAGCACGGTCAGAATAATGGCATTTCCCGAAAAATGGCAACGTGCAGACCAGTTGCTGCTCGTCGGGGCATCGTTATATCTGGTGGCACAGCAAGATTTTTATCGCAGCCAGCTCTATCGGATTAACCTGGAACTGTCGCAACTGGAAATAATCGATAACTTTGATCATCAGATTATTACCAGCAGTAGCTGGGATCAGCACCATGCACTGCTAACCCTGAAAAACAGTGAATTACAGTTATATAGTTTAAAAGAACATACCCAGTTAAGTTTAGGCCCGATGACCTGGCAACTGACGCAGCCACAACGGTATCAACAGCGAATATTAGCTACCCAGTACCTGGATTATACAACAGATATTGTGAAGCTTGCGCTCGGGAATGGCCTGCTGAATAACGAGCAAAGCTGGCAAACCAGTAACCGGAACGAGCGGCTGTTTGCTGCCAAAGGTGAGCAAATAGCTTTTGTGTCTGAGCGGGCTGGCGACAATCAGGTTTGGTTGTCGCGCGCTGGCGAGAGCCGGCAATTATCACGTCTGGTCAGTGGTCAGTATATCCGGCAGTTATTCTGGCATCAGGATCTGTTGCTGGCAGTAATAGATAATCAGTTGTTTCAGATTGCGCTGGATGATGGCGGGCTTACTTTAATGGTAGATTCGCAGGTAACCGGGCGTTATCAAAGCTGCCACGATACGCTGTACTGGACCGAGCAACATAATGATGGCTGGCAGCTACTGCATAATACGCAGCAACCGGAAGTGCTACTGACAGGGGTGGTTAATTTCAAATGTGCGCCTGATGGCTTGGTGGTGCAGTTTTATAATGACGATAAGCTGGCATTGTGGTCAGACAGAACGCCGTTACAACTGCTACCATTACCTGTCAGCCTGAACTGGCATCATATACTGCCAGAGCAGTGGACCAGCAGCAGTCAGCAATTACTTTGGCTCGATCGCCAGCAATGGCAGCTAAAGGTCTACGATTGGCAAAGCGGAGAAACAACCCGTTATGCCTGGCCTGCTTCGGCATTGCCGCTGGAAATCCACAGCGACGATGCCAAAAGCATATTTAGCGTGCAGCCACGACATTATGATACTGATATCGTGTGGCTGCAAAACCGCAGTTAATATGTAACGTGTAAGGAGCTTAAAGCGCAGCAAAGCTGCTGGCAGCAGCCTCTATGGTCGCTTTAAGATCATCGTCAGTATGAGCAAGTGACAAGAAGCCTGCTTCATAGGCAGACGGTGCCAGATAAATGCCCTTTTGTAACATCAGATGGAAAAAATGTTTGAAAGCGCCAATATCACATTGAGTCGCTTGTTGATAATTACTGACCCTGCTCTCTTTGCTGAAGAAAAAACCAAACATGCCGCCAACCTGATTAAACGTCATGGGTACGCCATGCTGCCGGGCTGCTTTATCGATACCTGCAATCAGTTGACTGGTTTTTGCGGTGAGTTTTTCAAAAACATCCGGCTTACTGATTTCGTTAAGTGCTGCCAGTCCGGCTGCCATGGCAATAGGATTGCCTGATAACGTACCTGCCTGATATACCGGACCTAATGGCGCGATGTGTTCCATGATTTCCCGCCTGCCACCAAAAGCGCCTACCGGCATGCCGCCACCAATGATTTTGCCCAGGGTGGTCAGATCGGGGGTAACCTGATACACAGCTTGTGCGCCACCTAACGCTACCCGAAAACCCGTCATCACTTCATCAAAAATAAGCACACTCTGGTACTGATCACAAATCCGGCGCAAACCTTCCAGAAAATCTGGTTCTGGCGGGATACAGTTCATGTTACCCGCCACCGGTTCGACAATAATGCAGGCAATATCATCACCCTGTTTTGCGAAAATCTCGGCTACCTGCTCCAGATTGTTAAATTCGCAGGTCAGGGTATATTTAGCAAAATCAGCTGGGACTCCCGGTGAGTTCGGAACGCCCAGAGTCAGTGCGCCTGAGCCCGCTTTAACCAGTAGTGAATCAGCATGGCCATGATAGCACCCCTCAAATTTTAAAATGGTGTCACGTCCGGTATATCCGCGCGCTAAACGAATGGCACTCATGGTAGCTTCTGTACCGGAGCTCACCATGCGCACCATTTCCATTGATGGCACCAATTGCGCAATTTTTTCTGCCATATCAATTTCTGCCGGGCAAGGCGCACCAAAACTTAAGCCATTGGCGGCTGCCTGAATAACTGCATCGCGGATAGCCGGGTGATTATGGCCCAGTAGCATTGGACCCCATGAGCCTATGTAATCAATATAGCGTTTGCCATCAACATCAAATAAGTAAGCACCATCGGCACGTTCAATAAAGACCGGAGTACCACCGACACTTTTAAAGGCACGGACTGGCGAGTTAACGCCACCGGGAATAGTACGTTGGGCGCGTTGAAACAGGGTTTCAGATAAAGACATAATAATTTCCGTTCGAAGTTAGGTTTGGCGGAGCCTGTCGATGGCAGTACGACATTGCCGCACTATTTGTTGCTATACCAGGGCACGGCACATTCGTAATCTTTGACGATGTTTTCCACCCCAAGGGTCAGGGCAAACAGTGCCATTCGTACCAGCACACCGTTGTCGGCCTGCCGAAAAATCGCCAGGTTAGGGTTCAGGTTTAAATCGTTGTCTAATTCGTTAGCTTCAATCCGCGAATCGCGCGGCAACGGATGCATAATAACCGTATTAGATTTACAGTAGCGGGTATAAATCTCCTGATTTAACCGAAACTTACCACGATACTGATCGGCATCCGCTTTAGAAGGAAAGCGCTCCTCCTGGATCCTGGTCTGATAAACAATATCAGCATTTAAGTGACCTTCCAGTTTGTCACTGATCACCAGTTGATGGCCGGCATTGGTCAGGCTGCTGATGATGTCATCTGGCATGGCCAATTCAGCTGGTGATACCAGCGTCAGCTTAACATTACGATACAGACACAGTAATTTAGACAACGAGTGAACGGTACGGCCAAACTTTAAATCGCCTACCATCGCAATGTGCATGCCATCAATCTGCAAGCCTGAAGCTGCCAGTTCCCGCTCTATGGTAAACAGGTCGAGTAATGCCTGGGTTGGATGTTCATTGGCACCATCCCCACCATTTAACACCGGCACGCGGCTACCTTCAGCAAACTCGGCCACCGAACCCGCCTGCGGATGGCGCATGGCAATCACATCACTGTAACTGCTGATTACCCGGGCAGTATCGAATAACGATTCGCCCTTGGACAATGCAGAAGATTCCATGCCGGTCGTTTCACGGACTTCGCCGCCGAGTAAATTAAAAGCACAACCAAAGCTGACCCGGGTCCGGGTGCTGGGTTCAAAAAACAAGTTACCTAATATTGCACCGTCGAGTACTTTGGTGCGTTTTTTACGGCTGGCGTAAGGTGTCATCTGCCGGGCAATATCAAAAATCCGGGTAATACTATCACGATCAAATTGCTTAACAGAGAGAATATGCTGGCCTTTGAAGCTCATCGTCAGTACTCACTTAACACATGCCATTAGGCGCCGCTGCGGGCGCAAGGTGGCCACTATTATACGCAAAACTGCTCAGCAAAAGCGAGTTTAGTACAGCAGTGGCTTCAGAGTGGCCAGCAAAATGATGGCCAACAGCAGTAATACCGGCAGTTCATTAAACACCCTGTAAAAACGCGGGCTGTGCCGGTTACGGTTATGTTTAAAATCGGCCAGTAATTTAAAACACCAGCCATGATAACCATACAAAAGGAGCACCAGTACCAGCTTCAGATGCAACCAGCCACTGGCTGCAAACCAGGCCTTACCATAGGCAGCAATGAGCAGCAGACCAAAAACCAGGGTCAGCACTGCAAAAGGTGTTACAAATAATAACAGGCGCCGTTCCATCGTTTTGAAAGTGTCAGAGCACTCAGTACTGTCGGTTTGTGCATGATATACAAATAGCCGCGGCAGATAAAAAACACCCGCAAACCAGGCCACCATAAAAAAAAGATGTAATGCTTTGTATAATAAAATCAGAGTCATAATAAGTTGTTCTGCTTAGTTAGCAAACTGCGAACCTGATCCCAGCGAATAATACCGACGGGTTCATATGGGTCGTCCTGATAAATGTAAACCAGGCCATCACGTTCGTCTTCAAGCAGGGCAAATACTTCTGCCATGGTAGACTGGTGGGGTAGTCCGGTAATGTCCTGATAACGAATGGCACTGTCGCCACTTAACGATAAACTGACATCATAACTGGCGGCGACGAATTGGGGTGTGTCACCGTCGTCGCGTTTCAGTAGCAATTGCACCGGCAGCTGCAGTTGGGCCAGTTGCTGGCGAACGGCGTCTTCCTGCGGGTTATGCAGCAAAACATACTCTTTACTCAGCAACGCCAGTACGCCCACCTTTTGCAGAATGTCATCTGCAGGTGCCAGTTTATAAGGCAATTGCATAAAATCGAGCTGCATCATAAAAATAGATTTATTGTTGAAAAACTGCACTGTGGTTACGTAGGCGGTAATAATGACCACCATCGCAGGCAAAATAATTTGCTGGTTTGACGCCAGCTCAATGACCGCCAGCAGAGCCGCTAACGGGGCATGCAAGGTGGCAGCCATCAAACCCGCCATCCCCAGTACTGCATAGGTGCCGGCAGTGCTGCTGTCACCAATAAATATGGCAGGCACGATTGCCAGTAGCGTACCCAGGACGATACCCATGCCAAACACCGGCCCGATTACCCCACCAGGCACACCAAGCCCCAGGGCAAAGATGGTCAGCACCAGTTTTCCGACAAAGATGACCAGTAAAAGCTGCACGTCAGTCGGATGGTTAACCGCGTTGAAGATAGCACCGGTTTCCGCACCCATCGCATGCGGTATCAGGTAGCCGACTGCGGCAGTCACAATACCCGCCAGCGCCAGCCGGACCATCAAAGGCCAGTTTTTTACCAGGCGGATAAGCCGCATCAGATTCTGGTTAAACAAAAAAGCGACTGCACCAAATACAATACCGCACACAATAAGATAGGGAAAATGCCAGATGCTTATCGCTACAATATTAAGCGACGCCAGTTCGCGGTCATGTCCGAATACTAACTGCGTAGCCAGTGCACCTACTACCGAGGCTAGCATAATGGGGATAAATACATGGATTCGATATTCACGCAGCACAACCTCCATGACGAAAATCACAGCGGCCAGTGGCGTATTAAACGAAGCGGAAATGCCGGCAGCAATGCCACAGCCGGCAAGGATTCGAACGCTGTTGTAAGGCAGTTGCAAATAACGACCGACTGAACTGGCACCATAAGCACCGAGGTGAACGGATGGCCCCTCGCGGCCTACTGAGAAACCGCTAACCAGAGCAATAATACCGCCAAAAAACTGATTCATGGTATTTCGAAATGGCATAATACCGTAGCGGGTTTTTATCCGGTGAATTACGAATGGGATACCCATCCGGTAGTGACGATAGCCTGTCACCAGAGCGAGCAGGCCAATCAACAGTGCTCCGCCCAAAGGCAGCAGCCAGACAATTTCCGGATCGGCACTGGAGAAATCATCGGATTTCGTCAAGAAAAGTTGCTGAAAAGCCACGATCGCCAGGCGAAAGATAATAATTAGCAGGGCCGCGATCAAACCACCAAGCATACCCAGCAAACACAGTTGCAAAGACGTCTGTGGTAAAGCTAATCGGCGCTGCAACCCGGGCAGCCAGTCTCGCCATCGTCGCATAGTAGAGAGCATGAATTAAACGATGGGTTAAGTCTAACATAAGCGTTTGAGAACGCAGATCTTAATTGCAAAGCAGCGTTAATTTGATACTTAAGTTTGTTTAGCGCAGGGTTAATACTTGAATAAATTAGTCAGGTATTAGATAATCCGGGTTGTTGTAACCCCTGTTGGAGCACTCATGTCTGATATGCAAATACCATTAGAATTTACTGATGCAGCGGCCCGGAAAGTCGCATTGCTGGTAAGCGAAGAGGACAATCCGAATCTGAAGCTGCGGGTATATATTACCGGCGGTGGCTGTTCTGGCTTTCAATACGGCTTTACGTTTGATGAAAAAGTAAACGAGGGTGATTTGACTGTAGAAAAGCAGGGTGTGTCGATGGTTGTCGATCCAATGAGCCTGCAATACCTGATGGGCGGTGTGGTTGATTATACCGATGGCCTGCAGGGAAGCCGTTTTATCGTTCAGAATCCGAATGCAACTACAACCTGTGGTTGTGGTTCGTCATTCTCTGTTTAGTAAAAGTATACTTTTTGTAAATTTTAAAGGACGATTTTGCTGGTTAGGCCGGCAAAATCGTTCAAAATCAGTAATCTTGTCTTGCTAGCGGGTCGCAAACAGTAAAATGGTAAGAACCAGCGCTATCACTAGATTGAAGCTGATAATATATATAAACCCCTTTTTACCCTGTGTGATAGTCCAATTGTTTTGCTGAAGATACAAATACCAAATAAAACACATCAATAAAGGCACTAAAAACAATAACTTAACCATTTTTTAAAACCTCAGAATTCTCTGGCGGTAACTAACATTCTGTCCGCCTTACTGTTTATACTCATCACTAAAATCTGCCCATGTAAAGTTACTGTACATTTTTTAACGCATGTAGCTATACGCTCGTCGTATCCTATGGTTTAATTAAAATGCTTAAATTGCTTATTGCACTGGCAATAAGGTTTGGATTTTATTTCGCAGGAAGGCTGGTTAATCATAATAAAAGCGTAACACGCTGGGAGAAGAAAAAATATGAAAGGTACTAAAAGTGTAATTTCAGACGAAAATAAGCGTCTTTGTGTCTGGCTTAAGCGACAGCGGCAGGACAAAGGCCATACCATGCGTAGTTTGTCTGAAATTTTAGGGACCCCCCATTCATTTATCGGTAAAGTTGAGAATCAGGAGCGCCGGCTGGACGTTGTTGAATATGTCCGCTACTGTCAGGCGCTGGAAGTCGATCCAACAGAAGGATTAAAACAGGTACTCAGTGCCTGAACACGATCTTAAGTTAAGTTTACGCTTAACATAGGATTAAGAAAGGAAGCCGCTACTCAGCGGCTTTTTTATTAGCAGTAATATTGGATAATCGTGCTAACACAATAATCAATACCAACGCTGGTATACCCATGGTTGCCGTCATAATAAAGAAATTACTATAACCGAGCTGGTCGACCCACTGACCTGAAAATCCACCAATAAACTTTGGTAACAACAGCATCAGCGAACTGAACATGGCATATTGAGTAGCGGTAAACGCTAAATTGACCAATGACGATAAATACGCAATAAAAGCGCTGGTTGCGATACCGGCACTTAAGTTGTCTGCCGAAATAACTAACGTCAACCACATTAAATCATAGCCAACCTGGCTAAGCGCCGAAAACAGCAGGTTAGTGGCGGCACTTAAGATCGCACCGGCAAACAACACTTTTATAATGCCAAACTGATTGATTAAAATACCGCCAAGTGCCGCACCGACCAATGTCATTATCACCCCAAATACTTTAGAGACACTGGCAACCTCTTCTTTGCTGTAGCCCATATCGACATAAAAAGCATTCGCCATTACCCCCATCACCACATCGGTAAGCCGGTAGCAGGCAATTAGTGCCAGAATGAGCAAGGCGTGCCATTTATAACGATTAAAAAAGTCGATAAATGGCGCGACCACAGCCTGCTTTAACCAGGCTGTCAGTCGTTGTAATACAGATCCCCGGGTGCGTTGTTGCGGCGTTAAGGCACTTACAGGCTCTTTGCTGAGCAACGTGGTAATAATACCGGGCACCATGCACAGACCCATTACCAGATAAGCATGCTGCCAGCCAGCCAGGTCATAACCCTGGCCATCAGAAAATAACGCCGCTAACCAAAGCGTACCCGCAGAAGCCAGAATCATTGCCAGACGATAACCGGTAAGATAGGCAGCAGCCAGAGCAGCCTGCATTTCAATTGCCGCACTTTCAATTCGAAACGCGTCAACATTGATGTCTTGCGTGGCGGAAGCAAAAGCCAGAAGCACTGCCAGTGCGGCCATTAAGGCCAGGTTCTGTTGCGGATCGGTTAGCGCAATACTGCAAATTGCTACAGTAACCAGAATTTGCGAAGTGAGTAACCAACTGCGACGGCGGCCCAACTTGCGATGCAACAGCGGTATTTTCAGGTGGTCAGCTAAGGGAGACCAGAGCCATTTTATCGCATAAGCCATAGCCACCCAGCTGAAGTAACCAATATCGGCGCGTGATACGTCCGCTTCCCTGAGCCAGAATGATAACACCCCGAAAACCAGCATCAATGGCAGGCCACTCGAGAAGCCCAGTACAAAAATCGCTAACACCTGGCGTTGAAAATAAACACGCAGGCCAGTAAGCCAAAGCGGGAATGGGGCCAAAGTAAACATCCAAACTCAAAAACGATTGCGGTAGCTTACCCTGCTGCTGATGAAGGTCAAGCAATTAGGGACGGACGCCAATGCAGTCAAGCGGACACTGCCCTTTACCTCGCAGGAAGCACATACAATCCTGAATACTGCGGCGAAGCTGACGGTTATGCTGCAGACTGTAAGCGGGCCAGTACTCGAGCTGATGCATCAGGTGCCAGAAAGCCCGCTCCTGCAAGCTACCGGGGGTGCCTGCCAGCAAATCAAGTTGCGACCACTCTTCCAGCGTATCCCAGATAAATAAATGCAGTTCACTATGTGCCAACCGGCCGCGCAGAAAGCGAGACACATAGTACACCAGCTGCTGAGATTTGAGTTCAATAAACCGCTCTGCCATTACTTGCCTCAACTGTTGCGAATGTGACAACAATTAAGGCAAGTATAGTCGGTTTTATTCGATTGGCAGTAAGCGTACTGTATTTAACAATAAGGGCTCAACGGGCACATCTGGCCAGCCCAGCTTTTCACTGGTCTCGGTCTGCAATGCATTCAGTTTATCGAGTACGTCAAAGCCACTGATTACCCTGCCAAATACCGCATAGCCCCAGCGGGAACCCGGATCAAGACTGTCATTATCTGCCAGATTAATATAAAACTGGCTGCTGGCACTATGCGGGTCAGTCAGGCGAGCCATCGCAATAGTACCATATTGGTTTTTCAAGCCATTGCCGGACTCATTAAAAATGGTTTTTCCCTGCTCAATTTCAGCAAACTGCCTGTTGTATCCACCGCCCTGCACGACAAAATCTGCAATAAGCCGGTGAAAAACGGTGTTGTTATAAGCATTAGCTTTGACATAACTTAAGAAGTTATTGACGGTGATCGGCGCCCGGCTGCGATCCAGCTCCAGCACAATATTGCCGACTGACGTCTCCAGCTGCACCTTGGGATAAAGGTTGTCAGGCTGCATAAACTTACCCGCCCAGACGGGCAGGGTGAAAAATAACATCAGCAGAGTTAACCAGGCTCGCATTGTTTTATCCTCTTAGTTCGGTTTGCCAGCTGTCATCACGCAGTAGGTCGGTAAGTACCTGTTCGGTCAGCACCCTGAGCTCCCGTTCGATCACTGCAATATCGGCTCTAAGGGGCGCTATCTGGCGACTGTCACCACTATAGGCTTTGGAGAAACTACTGCCATTGTGCTGCACCAGCACCGTCATGGTTACCCGGTTAACCACTTCATGATCAAGTGGGCGCTGATTGACTCTGGCTTGCAACTGATTAATCTGAATGGTTAAAGTGCGGTCACTTTGATTGTTTAAGCTCGCCCCTCTGGCTTTCAGCGCTGTGGCAACGGTCTGTTCTAATTCTGCCCTGAGATCATTGGCAGTTGCATAGCCCTTGCTGGAGTCACCGCGCTGAATAACCAGCGTATGCATACTTGCCCGCTGGTCCAGCAGATAAAAACTAAACGAAGTCTGATTCAGAGAAGGTGCCTGTGGCCAGAACACCTGAGGGCTGACGATTAACTGCGGTGGCTTGCTGGCACAGCCTGCAAGTAAAAATAGACACAGCAACAGGGTACGCATCAGGGTTAACTCCTTTTTATGGCTTCGAGTATTACAAATTTAGGATTAGCAGCCAACTGCTGACAATGGCCAAATAGCCGCTGTAATTGCTGCTGATAATTGAGGTGGCGATTAGCTACAATACGTAACCTGCCCCCTCGTTTCAATACCCGTTTGGCTTCGGTGAACATTTGCGTTGCAATGTGAGTGGTAACGGTATGCTGTTGATGAAAAGGTGGGTTACAAATAATCTGGTCTGCGCTCTGGTCTGGTTGACTTGCCAGGCAATCGTCGACCACAAACTCGGCCTGGCTCAGGCAATTGGGCAAATTCAAGGCAATACTGGCGTGAGCTGAGGCTATCGCCATATAAGATTCATCAGTAAATACAACCTGACAATCAGACTGCTGAGCCAGCAGCATCAGCCCCAGAACCCCATTACCACAGCCTAAATCGATAATACGCTGATCTGCTGTGTCTGGTGGTAAGTGCTGCAACAAAAAACGGGCACCTAAATCCAGTTTTTCCCGGGCGAAAACGTTTGCATGGTTTATCAAGGTAAAATTCGTGTCTGCCAGCGGCCATTGCAACGGAAACTGCGGTTGTAATTTCCCCTGCTGCGGCTGACATTGAATAAGCCGGCATTTTTTCACTGCCAGTGAGGCTTGGGCAGGGCCCAGTTGCTTTTCAAATATATCTAATACGTTACGGTTGATTTCTCTGGCTTTCGCTGCTGCCAGAATAACGGTATCAGGTTTGATAACCGCTGCCAGCTGACTTAGAATAAAACGCAAATAGCTATGATTATTAGGCAGTTTAATCACTACAACATCGGCGTCAGTGGGCAGCGGCATCAAGCTGTCAATACTGGTAAACGGCTGGTTATCCAGGCCGTTGCCGGCGCGATTGTAGATAACGGCTTGCCGGGCCAGATAAGAATCAGTACTGCTGGTTTGGCGCCAATGTGCCAGGGCGCAGGACAATGCCCCGAAACTATCATTGATCAATAACAGATGAGGAGAGGCGTGGTGAGTTACAGTAAAATCGGTGGCAGCTTTATTGACCGCGTCTATTAAAAGTTCATCTGCCGCATCCCAGGCTTGTAAACTGTGGTTAGGCTGATTAAGCGGCCAGCGCTGGAGGGTCAGGTTGATCTGACCAATCTGAAATTGGGTATTCATAGCAACAACGTTTTAGCAGAGAGAACCACATTTTGACACGCCAGACGCAGAGCGACAACTGCAAAGCTGTTGCACAACACTTTTTATTACCAGAAGCTGAGATTAGCCTGTGGCCGGCATGGCTGGCAGAACCTGATGCCGAGACATTGCTCACAACGCTTGCTGCAGAATTAAGCTGGCGACAAGAGCAAATTCGCATTTACGGTAAAACGGTGAACATTCCGCGCCAGCAAGTATGGATGGGGGAGCCGCATTGCAGCTATCAGTATTCCGGTGTTCGTTTTGCTCCTTCGTCCTGGCATCCAGCAGTGCAGCAGCTAGTCGCGGTTGTCAGCAATACGATTAACCGGCCACTAAATTGTGTGCTGCTTAACCTTTATGCCAGCGGCCAGGACCATATGGGATGGCATGCTGATAATGAACCTGAACTTGGTGTGGCGCCGGTTATTGCTTCATTAAGTTTAGGGGCAACCCGACGTTTTGACTTGCAACACCGGACGCAGGGGCATCAACTGCAGTTGCAGCTGGAAAATGGTAGTTTACTGGTCATGGCAGGAAAGTGCCAGCAGCACTGGCAGCACCGGCTGCCCAAACAAAGCCGGGTTGCGGCGCCGCGGCTTAACCTTACTTTTCGGTATATAGCCCCGCCAATTTAGACTAAATAATTTTTAGTAATACGGCCAGTTTGTTAGTGGATTTAGTGGATTATTTGGTTCAAAAAACCAATTTGCAGGCGACAATGCTTACTGGCTTGACTAAAATCAGCATTAAACCAGAACAGGGAACGAAGACTATGCTAATTCATACCGCAATCGAACAAAAATTACTGAGTGCTTTTGAACCGGTATTTCTGGAAGTCATTAATGAAAGTGCCAATCACAATGTACCCGCTGGTTCTGAATCTCATTTTAAGGTAGTGATTGTGACTCCGGCATTTGATGGTATGCGTTTGCTGCCGCGTCACCGTGCCGTTAATGCTGTAGTGGCAGAGGAACTGGCAGAAAAGATCCATGCTCTGGCTTTACATACCTATACGCCTTCGGAGTGGTACGAGTATTACGCCGAAAAACCACCCGCCTCGCCAAAATGCTTTGGTGGTAGCAAAAACGACAAGGCATCGTTGTAACAGCATACTGCAACACGTTGCTGTGAAAGCTGCACTATCCACTTTATTCGCTGAAATTAGCCTGAAATAAAATAAACAGGCTGATCAGACCTGTTTTCTGCGTTAAAGTTTTACACTAGCATAATTTTTTAGTGAGCTAACGACAGGACTTCTTATGGTTATTCAACCGAAAATTCGTGGTTTTATTTGTACCAATGCCCATCCGGTGGGCTGTGCCGAAAATGTCAGACAGCAAATTAGCTATGTTAAACAACAAGGGCCGGTCGCCAATGGCCCGAAAAACGTGCTGGTTATTGGTGCATCGACCGGTTATGGCCTGGCATCCAGAATCACAGCCGCGTTCGGTTCAGGCGCCAGCACCTTGGGGATATTTTTTGAAAAGGCGCCGACAGACAGTAAAACCGGTTCGGCCGGCTGGTACAACACTGCCGCATTTGAGCAGGCCGCGAAAGCAGAAGGGTTATGGAATAAACATCTGAATGGTGACGCCTTTACTGATGAGCTAAAAGCCGAAGCCATTAATCTTATCCGTAGTGAAATGGGTAAAATTGATTTAGTGGTCTATAGCCTGGCGGCGCCACGGCGAAAAGATCCGGTAAGTGGTGAGGTTTACAGTTCGGTATTGAAGCCAATAGGCCAGGCTTATACTGCCAAAAACCTTAATACTACCAAGCGTGAGATCGAAGACGTGTCGGTAGAGCCGGCAAACGACGAAGAGATATTCAATACCGTTAAAGTAATGGGTGGAGAAGACTGGGAACGCTGGTTAGATCAGCTGCACGCTGCAGGAGTATTAGCTGAGAATTGTCAGACAGTAGCCTACACCTATATTGGCAAAAAGCTTACCTGGCCAATTTATGGCAAGGCAACTATCGGTCGGGCCAAAGAAGATTTGGACCGGGCTGCAGGCGCTATTCGCAGTAAGCTGGGTGATCTGAAAGCAACAGCTTATGTTGCTTCACTAAAAGCCCTGGTGACCCAGGCCAGCTCCGCTATTCCTATTATGCCGCTGTACATATCATTGCTTTATCGGGTGATGAAGCAGCAAGGCACTCAGGAAGGTTGTATTGAACAAATTAATGGCTTATTCCGCCAGGGATTATACAGCGACACCCCCATTCTTGATGACGCAGGCCGGCTAAGAATGGATGGCAAAGAATTAGCAGACGAAGTCCAGAATAGCGTTGCGGCGCTGTGGGATCAGGTAACGACCGATACAATTGACAGCCTGACGGATTACCATGGCTATCATACCGAATTTTTACATTTATTTGGCTTTGGCTTTGACGGTGTTGATTATCAGGCCGACGTTACCCCGGCAGTGCCTCTGGTCAACCTGGCTAATTAGTCGTATTGACAGCCGTCTGCGGGCGGCTTTTAGCTTGGCAAGGCGGCAATGATTTTGCTGATAATTTTACGTCACACCATGGATAGCCGCTTGCTTTAATGCTAGAATTCGCGACTTTAATACGTGTATCTGATTAAAAATTAATCGCCTTGCGGGCTTTATTAGTATAATCAGGTGTGCTGTGCTCGCTGCAGCTGAAAAACTAGACCCGGTTTCTTCTCAAAATAGTAGTGCAAGTACGTATGATAAAACTCAAGAAAGGCTTGGACATTCCCCTCGCAGGCAGTCCTAAACAAGAGATCAGTACGGGTAATGCCATTACTACCGTCGCCATTTTAGGCGAAGAGTATGTGGGCATGCGTCCGACGATGGCAGTCGAAGAAGGTGATGTGGTAAAAAAAGGTCAGGTGCTTTTCGAAGATAAGAAAAACCCTGGCGTTAAATTTACTGCACCTCTGGCAGGTACCGTCAAAGAAATTAACCGTGGTGCTAAGCGGGTATTACAATCTGTTGTTATTGCCGTTAACGGTAATGAGGCAGAGCAATTCAATCGCTACAGCGCTGATCAGCTGGCCGGCTTAAGCCGCGAGCAAGTCACTGAAAACCTTGTTAATTCAGGGTTGTGGACTGCTTTGCGCACCCGTCCTTTCAGTCAGATCCCAGCGATTGACAGCACACCACGAGCGATATTTGTCAATGCCATGGATACCAATCCACTGGCAGCGGATCCCACCGTGATTATTAACGCGCAAGCGGAAGCCTTTACGCAGGGCCTTACCCTGTTAGGAAAGCTGACGGATGGCAAAGTATATTTGACCAGAAAGCCGGGTAGCCAACTACCTGAAAGCTCTGCAGTTGAAGTCGCTGAGTTTGATGGTCCGCATCCTGCCGGATTGGTGGGAACGCATATCCACTTTTTAGAACCGGTTAGTATGAAAAAAGTGGTTTGGCATATTGGTTATCAGGATGTGATTGCCATGGCTAAACTGTTTTTAAGCGGTGAGCTTGATGCCAGCCGGGTGGTGGCGTTGTGCGGTCCTGTAGTGAAATCACCACGTTTAATCAAAACAGTGCAGGGTGCATCATTGGCTGAGTTAACCAAAGATGAACTCAATGAAGGTAAAAACCGTATCATATCAGGCTCAGTGCTGGCAGGTAGCAGCGCTCACGGTGTCCATGGTTACCTGGGTCGTTATCATAATCAGGTATCGGTGCTTGCTGAAGGATACGAGAAAGAATTTTTAGGTTGGATAGCCCCGGGCGCCACCAAATTCTCGGTAACCCGAGCGTATTTGTCGCATCTGAGTCCGAAGCGTTTGTTTAATATGACAACGACCACCAACGGCTCATCACGAGCTATGGTGCCAATTGGTAATTACGAGCGCGTTATGCCGCTGGATGTATTGCCAACTCTGTTGTTACGGGACTTAATTTCCGGTGATACCGACAGCGCCCAAACCCTGGGTTGCCTGGAGTTAGACGAAGAAGATTTGTCATTGTGCACCTTTGTGTGTCCTGGCAAATACGACTACGGCACTATTCTTCGCAGCTGCTTGACGACCATCCAGAAGGAAGGCTAATCATGAGTTTAAAGCATTTTTTAGAGCGCATTGAGCCGCAATTTGAGAAAGGCGGAAAGTACGAAAAGTGGTATGCGCTGTACGAAGCAGCGGCGACTATTTTCTATACGCCAGGCTTGGTTACCCGCAATGGAACTCATGTGCGTGATAGTATCGATTTAAAACGCATTATGATTTTTGTATGGCTGGCATTATTTCCAGCCTTGTTCTTTGGCATGTTCAATATTGGCCATCAGGCTGTTGAGGCTTTAATTGCCGGCTATGGTATGCCTGATACCTGGCAAGTCGCTATTTTCCAGTTACTGGGCGGAAATCTCACTGAGGCTTCTGGCTGGGCCGGCAAAATGCTATATGGTGCCGTCTGGTTTATCCCTATTTATGCCGTGACCTTTATTGTCGGCGGTTTCTGGGAGGTGTTATTTGCTTCAGTGCGCAAGCATGAAGTAAATGAAGGCTTCTTTGTCAGTTCTATCCTGTTCGCGCTAATTCTGCCAGCCACGATTCCATTGTGGCAGGTTGCACTGGGTATTACCTTCGGTGTGGTTGTGGCGAAAGAAGTGTTTGGTGGAACTGGCCGTAATTTCCTGAACCCGGCGCTGGCTGGCCGTGCGTTTTTGTTCTTTGCTTACCCGGCACAGATATCAGGCGATTCGGTGTGGACTGTGGCTGATGGTTATTCAGGCGCAACCTGGTTAAGCAAAGCGCAGATGGGTGATCTGGATTATACCGCGAACACCGAGTTATGGTGGGACGCTTTCCTGGGCTTTATTCCGGGTTCAGTTGGTGAAACCTCTGTGCTGGCTTTGTTAGTCGGTGGTTTAGCACTGATCTACTTCCGGATTGCCTCCTGGCGTATCGTGCTGGGTGTGATGATTGGCATGATCTTAACCAGCTATCTGTTCAATGCGGTTGGTTCAAACACTAACCCGTTATTTGCCATGCCATGGCATTGGCATCTGGTATTGGGCGGGTTTGCCATCGGTATGTTCTTTATGGCTACCGACCCGGTTTCGGCGTCATTTACTAATCAGGGTAAATGGGCTTACGGTATCTTGATTGGCTTTATGGTGATTATGATCCGGGTGGCTAATCCGGCTTACCCTGAAGGTATGATGCTGGCTATCTTGTTTGCCAACCTGTTTGCACCTTTATTCGATTTCTTCGTGGCACAAGCCAATATTAAGCGGAGGCTGGCACGTAATGTCTAGTAATAATGACTCCATCAGCAAAACGCTGATCGTAGTAATCTCGTTGTGTCTGGTATGCGCTATTGTGGTGTCCACGGCCGCTGTACAACTGCGGCCGCAACAAAACCAGAATAAACTGCTTGATTCGCAAATCAATATTCTGCGGGCGGTAGGGCTGGTTGAAGGCGCCGCATCACCGGAAATGGTGGTTGAGACCTTTAATAAACATATTGAAACGAAACTGGTTGACCTGAACACTGGTGAATTTGTTGAGCGCGATCCAGCAACTTTCGATTATCGTAAAGCGTTAAAAGATCCAGAGCAGAGTAAACCGCTGGAGGATGGTAACGACGTCGCGTCCATCCGCCGGATAACGGAGCTGGCGCCGGTTTACCTTGCTTATGATGAGCAACGTAACTTAACGGCTTTTGTGATACCGGTACACGGCTATGGCTTGTGGTCTACTATGCACGCATTCTTAGCAATCGAAACCGATGGCAATACCATTATCGGTCTGAACTACTATGAGCAGGGCGAAACACCAGGCCTGGGTGGTGAGATTGAAAACCCACGTTGGAAAGCACAGTTTGAAGGCAAAAAGCTGGTCAACGATGCGGGCGAAGTTGCCCTGGAAGTGAAAAAACCAGGTAATGCTGACCCGGATTCAGCTTATGAAGTTGATGGCTTATCAGGTGCTACCTTAACTGCGAATGGTGTGCAAAATACCTTCACTTTCTGGATTGGCGAGAACGGCTTCGGCCCATTCTTAGCTAAAGTGCGTCAAGGAGCCTTAACGAATGGCTAATGCAAAAGAAATTAAAACGGTTCTGTTTGGACCGATTTTTGCTAACAATCCGATCGCTTTGCAGGTGCTCGGAATATGTTCAGCACTGGCTGTAACCACTAAAATGGATAAAGCGTTAGTAATGTGTATTGCCCTTACTTTCGTAACGGCCTTTTCTAACTTATTTATCTCTACTATCCGCAACCATATTCCATCCAGTGTGCGGATTATTGTCCAGATGACCATTATTGCGTCGTTAGTCATCGTGGTTGACCAGTTTCTGAAAGCTTATGCTTATGACGTGGCAAAAGAGCTGTCGGTGTTTGTCGGTCTGATTATCACTAACTGTATCGTAATGGGCCGGGCAGAGGCTTATGCCATGAAAAGCTCACCTGGTATGAGCTTTTTAGATGGTATCGGTAATGGTCTTGGTTACAGCGTTGTGTTGATGGTTGTTGCTTTTATTCGCGAACTGGGTGGTTCAGGCTCCGTGTTTGGTGTGCAAATTATGCCACTGATTAGTGAGGGAGGCTGGTATCAGCCGATTGGTTTGCTGTTGATGCCACCAAGCGCCTTTATTATTATCGCCTGCTTTATCTGGATATTACGTACATATCGTCCAGAACAAATCGAAAAGGCATAGGGAGCATTACATGGAACATTATGTAAGTTTGTTTGTACGCGCGGTCTTTATCGAGAATCTGGCGTTATCGTTCTTCCTGGGGATGTGTACTTTCCTGGCTGTTTCGCAAAAAATTAAAACGGCATTCGGTTTAGGGGTAGCGGTTATTGTGGTGCTGGGTATTTCAGTACCGGTAAATAACCTTGTTTACAATGTGTTGCTGGCACCTGGTGCACTTGAGTGGGCGGGCTTTCCAGAAGCTGATTTAAGCTTTCTGGGCTTCTTAACCTATATCGGGGTAATCGCTGCGCTGGTACAGATTCTGGAAATGATTTTAGACAAGTTTTTTCCGGCACTGTACAACGCATTGGGCATATTCCTGCCTTTGATAACCGTAAACTGCGCAATCTTTGGTGCAGTAGCCTTTATGGTTGAACGCGACTATAACTTTGGCGAAAGCGTAGTATTTGGTTTGGGCAGCGGCGTTGGCTGGGCACTGGCCATTACCTTGCTGGCAGGTATTCGTGAGAAGTTAAAGTATGCGGATATCCCTGCTGGTTTACGCGGCTTAGGGTCTACCTTTTTGGTAGTGGGTTTAATGGGATTAGGCTTTATGTCTTTCTCTGGCGTTTCACTGTAAAGCAGTAGAGGGAAAATACAATGCAAGAGATCTATCTTGGCGTTGGCATGTTCACCATAGTGGTTTTGATGCTGGTGTTTATTATCCTGGCAGCAAAATCCAAGTTGGTGGCCAGTGGCGACATCACTATCAGTATTAATCACGATCCTGATAAAGCCATTAAAACCAAAGCAGGCGGTAAGCTACTGGGTGCACTGGCTGATAATGGCATTTTCTTATCATCGGCCTGTGGTGGCGGTGGTTCTTGTGGCCAGTGCCGGGTGCATATTAAGTCAGGTGGGGGTGAAATACTGCCAACTGAAATGGGCCATATTACCAAAGGCGAAGCACGCGAAGGTTGTCGTTTATCCTGTCAGGTTGCCGTTAAGTCTGATATGGAAATTGAAGTTGAAGAAGAAATCTTTGGTATTAAAAAATGGGATTGCGAAGTTATCTCTAACGATAACAAAGCGACCTTTATCAAAGAACTTAAGATGGCTATCCCAGACGGTGAATCAGTACCGTTTCGCGCTGGTGGTTACATCCAGATTGAAGCGCCACCGCATCATGTTAAATATAAAGACTTTGATGTGCCGGAGAAATTCCGCGGTGACTGGGAACGCTTTAACTTCTTCAGTTTAGAGTCGAAAGTAGATGACGAAACTATCCGGGCCTATTCGATGGCTAATTATCCGGATGAAGAAGGCATTATCATGCTGAACGTGCGGATCGCCACACCACCGCCAAATAATCTGAGCCTGCCGTGCGGTAAAATGTCGTCTTACATCTGGAGCCTGAAAGAAGGCGATAAGGTGACAATTTCTGGTCCGTTTGGTGAGTTCTTTGCTAAAGAAACCGAAGCTGAAATGGTGTTTATTGGTGGTGGTGCCGGTATGGCGCCAATGCGTTCGCACCTGTTTGACCAGCTGCGCCGCCTCAAATCAAAACGCAAAATCAGCTTCTGGTACGGTGCGCGCTCTAAACGTGAAATGTTCTACGTTGAAGACTTCGACATGCTGGCAGCCGAAAACGACAACTTTGAATGGCACGTAGCGTTATCTGATCCACAGCCGGAAGACAACTGGGATGGTTACACCGGGTTTATTCATAATGTTATTTATGAAAACTACCTGAAAAAACATAAAGCTCCGGAAGATTGTGAGTTTTATATGTGTGGACCGCCAATGATGAATAAGGCTGTTATCAATATGCTTAAAGATCTTGGCGTAGAAGACGATAATATCCTGTTAGATGATTTTGGTGGTTAACTCACCATTTTCTTAGGCAAGTTAAAAGGGGTAACGTTCTGCGTTGCCCCTTTATGTTATTAGAAGGCTGGCAGAATATATGATGCAACGCGTTTATTCTTTTTCGTTTGTCTGGTTGCTTGGCATAAGTTTATGGTTGGCTGGTTGCACACCTGAAACGCAGTTACCGCAAGAGCAGGTATTACAGGGCAGCACTATGGGTACTACCTATAGTGTAAAGTTTTTCAGTGATCTGCCTGTTGATCAACAAAGGTTACAGCAGCAGATGGAACAGGAGCTGGAACTGATTAACGACTTGATGTCGACCTACCGGCCCACATCTGAATTGATGCGCTTTAATCAGCAACAGACAACAGAACCTTTCACGCTGAGTGAACAAACAGCCAAAGTTATTGCCGAAGCAATAAGGATAGGGCTGCAAACTGATGGCGTACTGGATATTACCGTAGGGCCGCTGGTTGAGAAATGGGGCTTTGGTGCTAATGGCCGGATTACTGAACGTCCTGCCCCAGAGGCGCTCAATGCGCTGCAGGATTTTGTAGGGTTGGATAAAATCAGCCTTAGCCAACAGCATTTAACAAAAAAGGATAGTCGGGTCGCACTGGATTTATCAACAATAGCCAAAGGATACGGTGTTGATCGCCTGGCAGAAATTCTCGTGGCGAACCATGTGACCGATTATCTGGTCGATATTGGTGGTGAAATGCGGGTAAGTGGCAGTAAACCCGGCCGGGAATGGCGGGTGGCCATTGAAAAGCCAGTGGCTGGCCAGCGGGCGCTGCAAAGGGTCCTTAGGCCTGGCAATATGGCGGTAGCCACGTCGGGTGATTACCGCAATTATTTTGAGCAGGACGGCGTTCGTTACTCTCATCTGATTGATCCGCGAACCGCTGAGCCTATTGCGCACCGGACGGTATCAAGTACCGTTATACACCCCAGTAGTATGACGGCAGATGGTTATGCGACCGCGTTACATATTATGAGTGCAGAGGAAGCGCTGCAATTTGCTAATCAGCACCAGCTTGCTGCACTGATTATTGTAAAAACTGACGAGGGCTTTACCGAGTGGGTAAGCGACGCGTTTAAACCTTATTTAGTTGACGAGGAGAGGTAAGTAATGGCAGTTTTTCTTTTTACCTTTGGATTGTTTCTGGTGGTGGTTCTGGCCATGGCCATTGGTTTTGTGGTGCAGCGGAAAACCCTGGCCGGCAGTTGTGGCGGCCTTGGCGCATTAAATATTGCCAAAGCATGTGATTGTGATACACCCTGTGAGAAAAGACAAAAGCGCCTGGATAAAGAAAAATTCTGGCAGGATAATAAAATCATCTGAATTGTGGATCTGAGCGTATAGGTTAAGCTATTACACAGAGCAGGCTATGGCGACCGCTAACAGCCTGCAATTTGTTTAACATTTCACGCTAAGGATAACAACCATGTTCAGGTTACAACCTCTTACGCTGCTCCTGCTGCTGTTTTTAAGCTTGCCGGCATTAGCTAACCGTTTTGCCAACGTCGAGATAAACGCCACACCTCTGGCCGATAATCTGTATATGCTGACTGGCTCAGGTGGCAATATGGCGGCGCTGGTGACGGCTAACCAAGTGATACTCATTGATGCCCAGTATGCCGAGCTGGCAGATAAAATAAACGCCAAGCTGGCAGAGCTCAGCGACGGCAAAACGCTTGGTACCCTGATTAATACCCATATGCATGGCGATCATGTCAATGGCAACAGCGCGTTAATGCCAACACGGATTATTGCCCACGCCAATGTGCTCAAGCGCTTAACTGCCGATGCATCATTTCCCCGCTCTGGTTTACCTACCGAAACCTTTACTAAGCAACTCAATTTGAATCTCAATGGCCAGGCACTGCGGTTAGAATATTTACCGCCCAGCCACACCGATGGCGATATTATTGTCTGGTTTGAAGGTAAAAATGTCGTGCATATGGGTGATATGCTGTTTGAAGGGCGCTTTCCTTTTATTGACTTAAATAATGGTGGTTCGGTACGCGGGTATATCGCCAACGTGGCCTATGTCATAAACCAGATAGATGACGAAACTAAAGTGGTCCCGGGCCATGGCCAGCTGACGGATAAAGCAGGGCTGCAACGCTTTCACCAGATGATGGTGGCAACTCTGGCGCAGGTAGAACAGCAGCAGGCAAAAGGCTTAAGCAACGAGCAAATTATCGCTGCCGGGCTGGGTGAGCAATGGAAAAACTGGCACTGGAATTTTATTACTGAGGAGCGCTGGATTACTACCTTGTTACAGGCAGAACCGCTGACCCGCTAAGGGGTTGGTTAGCTGCCGCGTTATCGCGTGTCGCCAGCGTTATTCACCCTGGCGACACGCGCAAGTCTCATACCTTAAGCCCCAAGCCATTGCACGGGCAAGCAGCTTATAAACGCCATACCCGGTACTTTTTACCCTTCATTTTGCCATCGTTCAGCAGCGTCAATGCCTGTTTTGCCACCCTACGGCTAACAGCAACAAAAGCCACAGTGTCTAACATTTGTATTTTACCAATATCAGCAAACACAATCTGGGCACTGCTGGTCAGCGCGCCAACAATGTCACCCGGCCGCAGCTTATGTTTTTTACCGCCATCAATTTGCAGAGTCTGCATCGCAGGCTCAGGCAAGGCTTGCGCCAATACTGACTCGCTGGGCAAGGGCAGGGCATCTATTTCCAGCTCCAGTTGTCCGGCCAGCGCGCTGAGCTTGGCGCCATCATCCGGGCTCAGCAATGAACACGCCAGGCCACTGTTGCCGGCACGACCCGTGCGGCCAATCCGGTGGGTATGGGTGGCGACATCATGTGCCAGCTGGTAATTAATCACTAAATCCAGTTTATCGATATCCAGGCCTCGGGCTGCAACATCCGTGGCCACTAACACGCTCACACTATTGTTACTGAACTTAAGTAACGCATGCTCGCGGTCGCGTTGTTCTAAATCGCCGTGTAAGGCCATCACACTGACACCAGCGAGCTTTAAGGTATCAGCCAGTTCCTGTGTTTCCCGCTTGGTATTGCAAAATACCACCGTGCTGGAAGGCTGAAACCGGTGGAGCAGCAGTTTAACGGCGTCGCTGCGCCTGGTGCCATCCAATTGATAGAACTGCTGTTCAATACTGCTTTGGGTATGTGGGCTGGTCACGGTAACCGTAACCGGGTTTTGCATAATACTGTCAGCTATCTGGCGCACAGCCTTATCAAAGGTGGCACTAAATAGCAGGGTTTGGCGCTCAGTTGGAACATTTGCCAGAATAGCGTTCAGCGCATCAGCAAAGCCCATCTCAAGCATCCGGTCTGCTTCATCCAGCACTAAGGTGGTTAATTCAGTCAAATCCAGTCGTTGCTGCTGCAGATGATCCAGCACCCGACCTGGTGTGCCAACAATAATATGGGCGCCATGTTCCAGTGACACAATCTGGCTGCGACTGGGCACACCACCACATAGGGTTAATACTTTAATATTATGAATATTGCGGGCGAGTTTACGAATTTCGGCGGCAACCTGCTCAGCCAGCTCCCGGGTGGGGCAAAGTACCAGTGTTTGAATTCGGTAGCGTTTGACATCCAGTTTGGCCAGCAGCCCCAAGGCAAAGGCCGCTGTTTTACCAGAGCCGGTTTTCGCCTGGGCAATCACATCTTTACCGTCGAGTATTGCAGGCAAGCTTTGTGCCTGCACGGCGGTCATCTGGTGATATTCAAGGCTGGTTAAGCATTCAAGTAAAGGTGTTGGCAAGGCCAGTTGGCTAAAAGCGAGATCGGACACAATGAAATCCTGTAACTAAAAAACAGGACGCCGCCTGCAAGGGGGCGGCATTATAGCAGATGTGATTGGAGCATGTTGACGTTTTGTACTTACGCTTTATTTTCAATCCGGTTGTCGCTGACGGCTTCATCCTGTTGTTCAGTTTTTGTCAGACTGATTACCTGGTCTTGCGAAGTGCGATGGGTTTCGCCTATAAAGCTGCCACCACGCTCAATACATAAATCGTCGCTATGAATAATACCCAGGGCTTTACCCTGCGGCAGAATTTCTACCGTGTTGGCAAACAGCTCGCCGTCAAACAAACCATTAATGATCACTTTATCAGCGGTTACTTGTGCCTTAACCCGACCAGCTGCACTGATAATTAACGTTTTTTCACTGGTGATTACGCCTTCGACGTAACCATCTACCTGCATATCGCAACTTAATCGGAGGCTTCCGATAATTGAGCATCCCGCAGCGATGACAGTTGTAGTTGTGTGCTTGCTTTGGTTTGCAGCATCGTTACTAAAGAATCCCATTTAATGCTCCGTTCTTTTTCAAATACCAGATCAAAATTATTCGCGTCCCAATCCATAAAGCTCTGTGGGTTAAGTGACCGGTCTAAAAAGTGTATTTCATAATGTAAATGCGGCGCGGTAGAGTTGCCGGTATTGCCTGAAGTGGCGATCAGTTGTCCTTTGTGTACAAACAGACCATTGGCGACTTTAAACTCGTCCAGATGAGCATATAACGTGGTAAATCCAAAAGCGTGGCGTATTTTCAATAAATTGCCATAGCCATTTTTACTCGGCCGCACAACTTCGACTACACCATCTGCCGGTGCATAAATAGGGGTGCCACGGTTAGCGGATAAATCGATACCATTGTGATGCTGTTGCTTACCCATGATGGGGTGGGTGCGCACACCAAAGCGCGAGGAGCGACGACGAAACTCCAGCGGTGAGCCATTGGGCACCAATTGTAACATCGCCATTTTTGCACTGGAGTTTACCGTAGCGGTATCGAGCCTGGCTTCCAGATCTTGCGGAAACTGTTGTTCCAGCCCGAGGGTCAGTTCAATTTCTCCCAGCCGGTTGCTAACCTGCAGCATCTCATCCTGCTTAATGGCCAGCTCTTGCTCAAGTTGCTCCCGGGTCTGACTGAGTTCAGTGATTTCCGCTGCAAGCTGCTCAGCCTGAATAGCTAATTGCTGTTGCTGGCTTTTGGTATGATCGACCGTTTTTAACAAATAATCGATAAGGGCAGCAGTAATAATAACGGTAAATAAAATTAACCATAAACTGATAACCGCATTGCGCTTAAACAGCTTGCTGATGCTAAAGTGGCGGGTACCATTGATGCTCGATACCGAGATAATAATGCGATCTTTCATCTGATATAACAGCTTTTACAATGGTTGAAAACAGAATAAGCGGTCAAAATAGGGTGCTTTGTCGCTGCTGTCAAGGTTTTCGTCGCGAGCAGAAATGACAAAACCGCAACCTAAGCTGCGGTTTTTGTTGCTAACTGCATTAATGTTATAACATTAATGACTCTCGTCGCCTTCAATGCCATGAACATGGCCATGCGCTAATTCTTCTGCCGTTGCGTCACGTACTTTGAGTACTTCAACGTCAAACTTTAGTTCGATACCTGACAACGGGTGGTTACCATCTACTACCACTTCTTCTTCCGTCACGTCCAGAATAATGACTGACTGCTCCCGACCATCTGGCCCGGCAGCACGAAAACGCATACCTGGTGCTACTTCCATGCCTTCAAACATGGTTTTAGGTACTGATTGCACCAGTTGATCATGGCGTTCACCGTAGGCGTCTGCAGGCGCAATCGTTGCGGTAAAGCTGTCACCGACCGTTTTGCCGGCTAAAGCCTGTTCCAGACCTGGAATTAATGCGCCATGGCCAAACAAAAATACCAAAGGCTCGCCATCAGCAGATGAATCCAGTTTGTTACCTTCCGGATCGGTAACGGTATAATGCATGGCGACGACTTTGTCTTGTGAAATGGTCATGAAAACCTCTTTAACTTAAAGGATAAGGTAACGGCAGCAACTGCAGTGCCGGTGCACTGTCTGACTTCAACCGTAACGAGTCTGCCGGTGTTATATCATTAGGCAGTACGGCAATTAACCAGAGCTGGTTATTGATGTTGACTGCGTTAATAACCTGGCCCACCCGGCGCCAGTTGTCATTAAATTGTTGTTCGATATCACAGCCCGCTGCGGGCGCTTCATCGGTTTGCGCCTGCAAAATCCAGGCGGCACGCTTATTGCGGCCAAGATATTTCATCCGGGCTACTGTTTCCTGACCCAGATAACATCCTTTGGTAAAGCTGATGGCTGATACAGCCTGTAAGTTAAGCATTTGTGGCACAAACTCGCCAATCAGCGGTTGTTCCAGATAACACAGGCCATGCAAGATATGCTGCTTGAGCCACAGCGTAGGCGCCGCCAGCGGATAATCTTTGTCCAGCAACGCGATAGCATCACTTTTGGCAAGCACCAGCATATAATGCTGTGCTGCTAATTGCAGCACGGTGCCATCATTGTGGCGGCTAAGCCTACCATTGGCGCCGGGCAATTTAAAGCCAAGCTGACTTACCAGCGTGGCGGCTCCCTCTCCGCCAATCCCTAATATGGCGTAATTGTCGTGGCCGGCCGTAAAACTTACCTTGGAAAACACGCCAAACTTTTGCCATTGGTTTACCGAGGCGTTTAATTCATCCCGAAACGCGATAACCAGCAGTTCGTCGTCTTGCTGCAACAAATGAAACACCGACCAGGTTTTACCTTTGGCATCACAATGGGCGCCACGCAAAAAATGTTGCTCATCGAGCTGATCAATGTCGCAGGTGGTTTGGCTCTGTAAATATTTGCGGTTATCTGTACCACCGACCCTGACAACGTCAAACGCAGGCAGGGGGGCTATAAATGCCCCCTGAACCTGATTGGATAGTTGGCCGTAACTCTTTGCAGTTAACCAGGATGTATGCATTGTTTATGTCACCAGAAGTATCACCAAAGCGAAGATAGTTGTAACATTGGGGCTGCATTTAAAAGCTCAACCCCAAAGCGGCAGTTTTGTGAAAATGCCGTTATCTTTATCACTGTATCTGGCATTAAGGAATTTAAATGACCGAGTTGATGATTAAACCGCGTCTGCGCTGGGCTTGCCGGCGCGGTATGCTGGAGTTGGATGTGTTGCTGGCACCCTTTGTTGAAGAGGGCTACGATGCATTGTCATTGCAGCAGAAAAAAGATTTTGAGCGATTACTGGCTGCTGATGACCCGGATTTGTTTGCCTGGTTTATGGGTCATGCCAAAGCGACTGATCCGGCACTGCATGCGCTGGTAAAAGTAATTCTTGACCGTGTCCGGGTGTAACGTCGCAATTCGTGGTTCAGTCTGGCGCCGGCGCGGTTTGCTGGCGCTGGCGTTTATGCTGGTTTTAGTGTTTTTACTGCAGCCTTTGCCCGGCCTTGCCTTATGGTTGGCGAGCCCGTTACTTTTTTTAGTGTATTGGTATGGTGTTCGTTGTTACCGGCAACCCCGGTTGGCGGCAGGATTAAGTTTGCAGGCAGACGGCCAGTTGCGCTGGTGGCAAAGTACCCTGCCTGGCGGAGCCCTGCGTGAAGGCTGTCTGGTCAGTGAGTTTGGCTTATTATTGCGCTGGCAAAGTGAGCATGCGCAGTTGCATCTGCACTGGTTGCTGGCCGACCAGCTAACTGCTACCGATTACCGGGCCCTGGCGCGACGGATAAATCAGTTTAACTGGCAATGCGCAGCAACAAAGCACGCTGATAAATAAGCCGGGAACCTGACCCCTCTGTGCAGCCACTGCTGTTATCCGTTTGGCGTCAGTACCGTTGGCACGCTGCTGCTTAACAACTCAGGGTAATCCAGATTGTAGTGCAAGCCGCGGCTTTCTTTGCGGGCCATCGCGCAGCGAATAATCAGTTCAGCTACCTGCGCCAGGTTACGCAGTTCCAGCAGATTATGACTGAGCCGGAAATGACTATAATAATCATGAATTTCAGATTGTAATAATTCAACCCGGTGCAAGGCGCGCTCCAGGCGCTTGTTGGTACGGACAATACCGACATAGTCCCACATAAAAAGCCGCAATTCGTGCCAGTTATGGGTGATGACAATTTCCTCGTCAGAATCACTTACCCGGCTTTCATCCCACGGGGCAATGTCAGCATAGTGAGTATCTGCCGACAACTGGCTTAATATATGTTTGGCGGCAGCCTGAGCAAACACCACACATTCGAGCAGTGAATTACTGGCCATCCGGTTAGCGCCGTGTAAACCGGTATAGGCAACCTCACCGATGGCATACAAATTTTGCAGGTCTGTCTGGCCGTTAAGGTTGGTTAGCACGCCACCACAAGTGTAATGCGCCGCAGGCACCACCGGGATAGGTTGGCGGCTGATATCAATGCCAACACTTAAGCACTTGGCATAAATCGTCGGAAAATGTTCAATAATGAAATCTTTTGGCTGATGGCTGATATCAAGATAAAGGCAATTGGCACCCAGCCGCTTCATTTCATAATCGATGGCCCTGGCGACGATATCGCGTGGTGCCAGTTCAGCGCGCTGATCAAATTCAGGCATAAACCGGCTGCCATCCGGGCGGCGCAGAAAAGCCCCTTCACCTCGCATCGCTTCTGAAATCAGAAAGTTCGGGGCATCAGGATGATACAAACTGGTCGGGTGAAACTGATTAAACTCCATATTGGCCACGCGGCAACCCGCACGCCACGCCATAGCGATACCATCGCCACTGGCTACATCCGGGTTGCTGGTATAAAGATACACTTTACTGGCGCCACCTGTAGCCAGCGCGACAAAGTGGGCTTTGATGGTTTCTACTTTGGCGCGGGATTTGTTCCAGACGTAAGCGCCATAACAGCGCTTGGCATCTAAACCAATTTTGCTGCCATTGATTAAATCGATAGCGTTATAATTTTCCAGCAGCTGGATATTGGCATGTTGTTTTACCTGATCGACCAGTGTTATCTGAACTGCCTGGCCGGTCGCATCTGCGGCGTGCAAAATCCGGCGATGGCTATGACCTCCTTCCCGGGTCAAATGGTACTTTAAACTGCCATCGGTATCCTGATACTGGTCAAAGGGAACGCCCTGATCTATCAGCCACTGCATAGCCTCTTTGGCATGGCCTGCTGTATATTGCACGGTTGTTTCATCACATAAACCGGCACCGGCAATCAGAGTATCGTTGACATGGGAGGCAATACTGTCATTTTCATCAAATACCGCGGCGATGCCCCCCTGAGCATACAAGGTAGACCCTTCGCGCAGCGGACCTTTGCTTAACACTAATACCCTGGCATGATCGGCTAACTGCAACGCTAAAGATAAACCGGCAGCGCCGCTGCCAATAATTAAAACGTCACAATGATATTCATTTTGTCGTGTCATGCGATACACTTGTCCCAGTTAAGCCCCAATATCAGGGTAACCTTATGAGTTACCGCTGCAGTTACCCGACAGCATGGCTGTTGGATCAGCTTATTGTAGCGGTTTTGGCATAATAAGCAGAACTATTTATTGTGGCCGTGGTCAGAGCTTCGACGCCAGACAAGGGCCACTTATAATCGACAACCTATTAAGTATTACAGGGGACAGGCTCCCAGAATGAGCGAGCAAGAATTAGATTGGCAAATTGTCCAGCGGGTCCAGCAAGGCGATAAAGCCGCATTTAATCTGTTGGTGAAGAAATATCAGCACCGGATCGCGAACTTAATCTCCCGCTATGTCTCTAACCACGGAGACGTCGCTGACGTTGCGCAGGAAGCCTTTATCAAAGCGTACCGGGCCATGCCAGGATTTCGTGGTGAAAGTGCGTTTTATACCTGGCTGTACCGGATTGCAGTGAACAGTGCTAAAAACTATTTGGTATCAAATGGCCGTAAGCCACCGGCGACTGATGTCGATGCGGAAGATGCCGAGTATTTTGAAGGAAGCGATGCCTTAAAAGAACAAGATTCACCCGAGCGTTTATTACTGTCGGAAGAAATTCGGACCGTGGTATTTAACACGATCGATAAATTACCAGATGAACTTCGTACCGCAATTACACTCAGAGAGCTTGAAGGGTTGAGTTACGAAGAGATAGCAGAAGTAATGGCGTGCCCTATTGGCACGGTGCGCAGCCGGATTTTTCGGGCGCGTGAAGCAATAGATATTCAGCTCAAACCACTGATTGGCTAAATTGTCAGGCTAAATCGGATAATGAACAGCAAGCAGACAGGAAAAATTATGTCGTCAGATAATCAGGATTGGCTCTCAGCCGCCAGCGATAACAGACAGCTCAGTAATGCCGAGCTCGATCTTTTGCTGCAACAGCCCGAATTGCAACAAAAGCTAGAGAGATACCAATTAGCCGCAGCGGTGTTTCGTCGTGAGAAAGCCGCGCCGCTGCCCGGCGATTTCGCTGCTGATATCGCTACATTATTGCAAGATGAGCCTACCTATCAGCTTAGCCACAGCCGCACGGTACTGCAGAAAGTGGGTTCAGGCCTCAGATTTGCGGCAAATGGCAGCTGGCTTAAGCCTGCAGCACAAGGTGCCGTAGCAGCAGGTGTGGCGCTGTTTGCAGTATTGGGCGTGCAGCAATACCAACAGCCAGCAGGGCAGGATTTAATGTTACCCAGCCCGGTGTTGCAAACCAATCCGATTGGCGGTTTTGCCACCCCGGTCAGTCTCAGTTCTACTACGGCAGATAGTCGTTTTGCTGAACAGGAACAGCAAGCAGTGCAGGAACAGCAGCGTCGGCTGCAGGCATTGCTGCAGGCTCATCGCCAGCAGGTTCGGTTAACTGAGCAGCAACAAGCAAAGACTGAGCAGGAAAACGAGCAGTAATATGAGCAAAGTAGTAACGCTGTGTTGCACCCTGTTGCTGTTGTGCAGCAGCGTGCTGCAAGCCGAGGAACCTGGCTGGGCCCTGTTTGAGCGGGTTCAGCAAAGTGTAAAACAGTATAATTTTGACAGCTCTTTTGTCGTATTTAAAGGGAGTCAGGTAGAGACCTATCGCTGGCAGCACGGCCGCAAAGACGATAGAGAAATTGAACACCTGGTGCCACTTGACGCCGATGGTGTCGATATTCTGCGTCGCGACGATGTAGTGTATTATTTTTTAACTGACCGGCCTGCGTTAGTCACCATCAGCGATAGCATTAAAGAACTTCCCGCCATTTTATTTCAGAATAGTCAGCAGATACGTAAACTGTACACCGCGGTGTTAGGCAGCAGCTCTGTCATGTCCGGGCACACCGCGCAGCTGCTCAGACTGAGTGCCAACGACGCCAGCCGCCATAGCTACTGGTTATGGATTGAGGTGGAGTCGGGTTTTCCACTACGAATTGATGTAATGTCAGAGCAGCAGACACCTCTGGAGCGCTGGCTGGTGACACATATGCAAATCAGTCCTGAGCTGCCAGAGAATCTGCAGCGCTTACTCGATACCGACCTGCCTGAGCCTGCCCCCCAGCAAGCCGGGGCAATGTTACCACCAAATAAACTGCAACTTAGCTGGCTACCTAAAGGGTATCAGTTAGTCACGGATCCGCATATTGTACCGCAGCTGCAGCAAAGCCTGCTGAATTACTGGCTGCTGACCGATGGTGTGCATCAGGTCTCCGTTTTTGTCCAGCCCAGTCAGCGAATGCAAACCCAGGCTTATCGGGACGGCGCAACAACCATATACGTACTTAGCGCTCCAGAGCATGACATAACGGTTATTGGTCCGGTGAGTATTGAGGTGGCTGAGCGCCTTGCCGCAGCGGTGCGTTAGGCGCTACGTTATTCGTTAATACCTAAACCCTTTTCAACAATAAGACGTAGATAACAATCCAAAGATAGTGGCCGCCATATGATTGAACAGATAGCTACGGTGCTTGCAGTAGAAAAAGAAGGGGTATGGCTGGGCACGACGCCGGTGACAACCTGTAATGCGTGCCATGCCAGTGCTGACTGTGGTACCGGTATCGTCGCGAAAACCATGACACCCCGTCAAAACCGTTTTTTTGTTGCGACTGACCTGGCATTGCTGCCAGGCGAGCAGGTAACGGTAGCGACAGCGGGCGAACAGCTCGTCACAGCTGCCTTACTGGTGTACCTGCTGCCTCTGGTGCTATTGGTCAGTGGCGCGTTGCTGGCTCATGTTGGCTGGCAGGCAGCTGAAGGCTGGGTTATGCTGGCTGCGGCAACAGGTGCCGGCTGTGGTTTCCTGCTGGCCCGGCATTTTGGTGCCAGAATGGCCGGGCAGCAACAACTGAGTATTCTTAACGTGCTGCCAAAGATCAACGTCCGGCAACTGTCCTGAGCCATCAGCGAAGAACACATAGCAAGCTGCCAGCGGATAGAGTACAATTCCCGCTAATTTTTTTACAGCATCGGTCTGACAATAGCCGCATCGTTTACCGGTGCGATTGAGCTTATTGTCAGTACCCCCAGTATATTTCGGACATTTGCGGATAACATGGCAAAACTTAATAACATCAGAAATTTCTCCGTCATCGCTCATATTGACCATGGTAAATCGACCCTGTCTGACCGGCTTATTCAATATTGCGGTGGTCTGGCCGATCGGGAAATGCAGCAACAGGTTCTGGATTCAATGGATCTGGAGCGTGAGCGCGGTATTACTATCAAAGCGCAAAGCGTTACCCTCAATTATACGGCAGATGATGGTAAAACTTATCAGCTGAACTTTATTGATACCCCGGGGCACGTCGACTTTACTTACGAGGTAAGCCGTTCTCTGGCAGCCTGTGAGGGCGCATTGCTGGTGGTGGATGCCGGGCAGGGCGTGGAAGCGCAAACCGTCGCCAATTGTTATACCGCACTGGACATGAACCTGGAAGTTATCCCGGTATTAAATAAAATCGATTTACCTCAGGCAGAGCCGGAGCGGGTTGCAGAGGAAATTGAAGACATTATTGGTATCGAAGCGCTGGGGGCGGTGCAATGCTCTGCCAAAACCGGCTTTGGTATTAAAGATGTACTGGAAACGATTGTAAAAAAAATCCCACCGCCAGAGGGTGAGCGGGACTTACCGACTCAGGCTCTTATAATCGACTCCTGGTTTGATGCCTATCAGGGGGTGGTGTCGCTGGTCAGAGTGAAACACGGTTCGATAAAAACCAAAGACAAAATTAAAGTGATGTCCACCGGTCAGGTGTATGAAGTTGATAAAGTAGGGATATTCAGCCCGAAGGCAACGCATACCGGTGAGCTGAACACCGGCGAAGTGGGTTTTGTTATCGCTGGCATTAAAGAAATTAAAGGTGCGCCGGTGGGCGATACCCTGACCTTATCGAAAAACAGCGCCGAGAAGCCCTTACCTGGCTTCAAACGGATTAAGCCTCAGGTTTATGCCGGGGTATTTCCGGTATCCAGTGACGATTATGAAGATTTCCGGGATGCCCTGGCTAAACTCAGTCTGAATGACTCGTCATTATTTTATGAGCCGGAAAACTCCGGTGCACTGGGCTTTGGTTTCAGAATTGGTTTCCTTGGCATGTTGCACATGGAAATCATTCAGGAACGACTGGAGCGTGAATACGATCTAGATTTGATTACGACGGCCCCCACCGTGGTTTATGAAGTGATCAAAAAAGATGGCGAAAAAGTCATGGTCGACAACCCCAGCGATTTGCCGGCGGTAAACGATATTGACGAAATCCGCGAGCCGATTGTTGAAGCGCATATTCTGGTGCCACAGGAATATGTGGGTAATGTAATTACGCTGTGTATCGAAAAACGGGGCGTGCAAACCAATATGTTGTATCACGGTCGCCAGGTCGCGTTAACCTACGAATTGCCGATGGCCGAAGTGGTGATGGATTTCTTTGACCGCTTAAAGTCGACCAGTCGTGGTTATGCCTCTCTGGATTACGCGTTTAAACGCTTTCAAACCTCAAATATGCAACGGGTAGATATCCTGATTAACGGCGAGCGGGTTGATGCGCTGGCCATTATCAGTCATATCGACTTTGCCCAGGGACGCGGCCGGCAGCTGGCCGACAAACTAAAAGAGTTGATCCCACGGCAAATGTTCGATATTGCCATTCAGGCAGCTATCGGCAACCATGTTATTGCCCGAACTACCATTAAGCAAATGCGTAAAAACGTCCTGGCAAAATGTTACGGTGGTGATGTCAGCCGGAAGAAAAAACTGCTGCAGAAACAAAAAGAAGGTAAAAAGCGGATGAAACAGGTAGGTAATGTTGAAGTGCCGCAAGAAGCCTTCCTGGCCATTCTGAAAGTGGGTAAGTAATAGTAGCTTAATAAAAGGGAAACGCATGACCGCTGGTTATTTTGCAATCTTGTTAGTAATACTCACTCTGGTCAGTGGCCTGATTTGGCTATTGGACGCACTGCTGCTGGCACCTAAACGCCGTGAACGCCTGGTGCTGGCGCAAAGTGGAGCTGGTAATCAGTTGCCGAGCGACACCAGCGATACCATGCTAAAAGAGCCGGCCATAGTGGAAACCGCGAAGTCGATCTTTCCGGTGATCGCTGCCATCACCCTGTTTCGCTCTTTTTTATTCGAACCTTTTCAAATTCCTTCCGGCTCAATGATGCCGACCCTGCTGGTGGGTGATTTTATTCTGGTCGAAAAGTTTTCCTACGATGTGAAAGACCCGGTATGGCGCACTACTTTGTACCACAATAAGTTGCCACAGCACGGTGATGTTGCGGTATTTAAATATCCGGAGCAGCCCACAGTCGATTTTATCAAGCGGATTGTCGGTTTGCCGGGTGATCGGATTATCTACCGGGATAAACAGTTGTATATCGACAAAGCCTGTCAGCCTGAGCAAACCAGCGGTTGTGGCTCACTGGAGCGGGTTACCCTGACTCATATTCCGGATGCTCAGTTCTTTCAGGGCCGCATGCAACAACGGCGCTATCACGAGGCATTGGGAGAGAATGGTCACCATATTCTGGTTACCCCTGGCGTTCGCGAACAGCCCGGACAATACCATCAGCAACAAGGCACAGCCGTTGATGAGTTTGTGGTGCCGCAAGGTCACTATTTTGTATTAGGCGATAACCGGGATAACAGCCGTGACAGCCGCTTCTGGGGCTTTGTGCCAGCCGACAACCTGGTGGGCAAGGCGGTATTTATCTGGATGAGCTTTGAGTTCAGCGAAGACCCCGACAGTTGGTTACCTGGCTGGGTGCCGGTAGGCGTAAGGTTTGAGCGCCTTGGTAAAATTGAATAAGGTGCGCTGATGCTTCAACCCGTTAAACCATTAATGACCAAACTCGGTTATCAGTTCCGGCAAGCTGAGTTGCTGGAGCAGGCATTAACCCATCGCAGCTGTAAAGGGAAGCATAACGAACGGTTGGAGTTTTTAGGTGACGCCGTGTTAGGGCTGATTATCGCTCAGATGCTGTTTGACCAGTTTCCGCAGACCCGTGAGGGTGACTTAACCCGGATGCGCTCAGCGCTGGTGAAAGGCGTTACCCTGGCCGAAATTGCCCAGGAGCTGGCAATTGCCCAGTATTTACGGCTGGGGCCGGGCGAATTAAAAAGTGGCGGCCATCGCCGTGAATCTATTCTGGCTGATGCGCTGGAAGCTATATTAGGCGCTATCTTCTTAGACAGTGGTATGGATGCCTGCCGCGAACGGATTAATGTCTGGTTTGCTGAACGCCTGGCGCAGATTGCGCCGGGTGAGCAAAAAGATTCAAAAACCCGCTTGCAGGAATATTTGCAAGGCCTGCGGTTAGCTTTGCCGGTATATGATGTGATTGCCACCACTGGCGAGGCCCACCAGCAAACCTTTACGGTGCGGTGCACCGTCCCTGGTATTGCGCCCATTACTGCCTCAGGCAGCTCGCGGCGTAAAGCCGAACAAGATGCCGCAAACGCGGCTTTGGAACAGATTAAAAATGAACGATAACGTCGTGCCAACGCCTCATGCAGCGCCAACCACCTATGCCGGTTTAGTAGCGATAGTAGGCCGTCCGAATGTCGGCAAATCGACCCTGTTAAATAAGCTGGTTGGCCAGAAAGTCAGTATTACCTCGAAAAAGCCACAAACTACCCGGCACCGGATTGTCGGTATCGATACCGTTGATAACTATCAGACGGTGTATGTTGACACCCCCGGCTTGCATATTGAAGAGAAGCGGGCCATTAACAGGATGATGAATAAAGCGGCATCCAGCTCCATAGCCGATGTTGAGCTGGTGCTTTTTGTAGTGGAGGGAACCCGCTGGAACGATGACGATCAGATGGTATTAAATAAACTGATCCAGGCACAAAAGCCGGTGGTGCTGGTGGTCAATAAAGTCGACTTATACAAAGATAAGTCGGAATTATTGCCGCACTTACAGAAGCTGGGCAGTCAGCTTAACTTTGTCGATGTGGTGCCATTGTCGGCAGAAAGTGGCGACAATGTCGAGGCGCTGAGAAAAGTGGTGCAGCGTCATTTACCCCTTTGTGAGTTCTTTTTTCCGGAAGATTACATTACCGATCGCTCGCAGCGCTTTATGGCTGCCGAAATTGTCCGTGAAAAGCTAATGCGCTTTTTAGGCGATGAATTGCCATATTCTGTAACAGTAGAAATTGAGCGCTTTAAATGGGAAGAGAAACATTTCCATATTGCGGCGCTGGTATTAGTTGAGCGGGAAAGCCAGAAACGAATGGTTATTGGTAACAAAGGTGAGCGGATAAAAACCATTGCCACTGAAGCCAGGCTGGATATGGCCGCCATGCTGGAGCAACCGGTATTTTTACAGGTGTGGGTAAAGGTGAAGTCAGGTTGGGCTGACGACGAGCGAGCGCTGCGTAGCCTTGGCTACGGCGAAGATTAACCATTTTGAACATTAAGGTTTAGCCAGATGCAGCCGCTATGTCCCGCTTATATCTTACATAGCCGGCCATTTCAGGATAATAAGCTGCTGTTGCAGCTGTTAATGCCAGAGCGGGGCAGGGTGTCAGCCGTGATCAGAAAACGCCAGGGCAAACAACGCTTTGCCTTGCAGCCCTTTCAGCTGTTTACGGTGGCGCTTGGCGGTCGTAGCAGTTTAAAAACGGTTCTAACTCTGGATGAGCTGGCACCGGCGGTTCGCTTTAATGGCAAATTCCTGTTCAGCGCGCTTTACCTCAACGAGCTTATTTGCCGGCTGTGGCCGGATGATATGGCCGCAGAACAATTGTTTAACTACTATCAGCAAAGTCTGACCGCGTTGGATCAGGCGCAGCAACAGCCTGACAATCTGGAGCCCTGTTTGCGGGAGTTTGAATTTTCCTTGCTTGGCGAGCTGGGGCTGCAGGTCGACTGGCAGCATGGGGCTGATGGCGCGCCGCTGCTGGCTGAATTACAGTATCTATGGCAGCCAGAGCAAGGGTTTGTTGTGGTAAGCCGTGGCTGGCCAGGCTCAGTACTGCAGGCCATTGGCCAGCATAACTGGCAGCACACTGATGCGCTGAAGGTAGCCAAGCAAGTCAGCCGGCAGTTGCTAACGCCATTACTGGGCGGCAAGCCGCTACACAGCCGGGCGTTATTTAACCCACTCGGCTAAACCCTTAGCGGATTGCACAAGTATAAGTTGTGATTCTAATCAGACATTTAAAACCGGAGCCGTTATGAGCCCTATTTATCTTGGTGTCAATATCGATCATGTGGCAACGTTACGCCAGGCCCGGGGTACCAGTTACCCGGAACCTTTGCATGCCGCGCTGGTAGCAGAGCAGGCCGGAGCCGATGGCATAACGGTGCACTTACGCGAAGACCGGCGCCATATTATTGACCGTGATGTGTTTTTATTACGACAGAGCCTGAGTACCCGGCTTAATTTTGAAATGGCAGTAACCGACGAAATGTTGAATATTGCCGGCAAGCTAAAACCGCAATTCTGCTGCTTAGTCCCTGAAAAACGCCAGGAGCTGACCACCGAAGGCGGTTTGGATATTGCCGGCCAGCTTAGCCGCATGACCGACGCCGTAAGCCAGTTGGCAGCAGACAATATTCTGGTGTCGTTATTTATCGACGCTGACCACGCTCAGATAGATGCCGCTGCGGCAACCGGTGCGCCCTTTATCGAAATCCATACCGGTCGCTATGCAGAAGCCACCGACAGCAAGGTACAGCAAGCCGAACTTAGCCGAATTACCGAAGCTGCCGCCTATGCCGCCTCGCTGGGCATTACCGTTAACGCCGGTCATGGTTTGCATTATCACAATGTGCAGCCGATAGCGGCTATTCCGCAGATGTACGAGCTGAATATTGGTCATGCTATTGTTGCCCGGGCGATATTCAGCGGTCTGGCCGGTGCGGTATCAGAGATGAAACGATTAATGGTAGAGGCCAGACGGTAATGGCCATTATTGGCCTGGGTACTGATATTGTTGAGATTGGCCGGATAGAGCAAAGCCTGCTGCGCTCGCCTGGCCTGGTAAAACGGGTGTTAACAGCGACCGAGCAACAGCATTTTTCAAAGCATACCCTAGCCAGCCAACCGTTAGCCAGCCGTTACTTTGCCAAACGCTTTGCCGCCAAAGAAGCCGCCGCCAAGGCGCTTGGCACCGGAATTGGCCGCGGGGTCTCGTTTCAGCATATTGAAATCAGCAATGATCAGCATGGCCGGCCTGAGCTTAAATTTACAGGCTATGCGGCAGAGCTGGCGACCCGTTTAGGGGTGAGTCACTGCTGGTTGTCATTAAGTGACGAGCAAGCCTACGCGATGGCTACCGTTATTCTTGAAGGTCAATCTTAGCCAGCCAGTCGCTGTCCAGCTGACATAACGCGCTTAAAATATCGTCCAGTTCAAACAGCTCCGGTTCCAGTTGCTGGATATCAGTGCCGGTTTTAAGCTGGGTCTCCAGCGTTTCTGCCAGGTTTTTCAGCGCAGGCACGCCGGTGTAGCAGCAAGCGCCATGTAATTTATGGATAAGCTGCAATAATTGTTCATTGTCGTTGGCGGCAATGGCCACATTTAGCGCCTGCTGAGTTTGCGGCAGGCTGGTTAACAACATTTGCAGCATATCTTTAGCCAGCCCGGGTTTACCGCCGGCCCGTTGCAAGCTCATCTGCCAGTCGATCAGATTGCCGTGGTTAGTCTGCTGATCATGCGTTGGCGCCTCTGTTTCTGTTGATCCGATAGACTGAGCAATCAACGGGCAAAATTCCTGCAGGGTGTAGTGCAGCATTTTGTCATCCAGCGGCTTACTTAAAAACTCATTAAAACCAAGCGATAGTAAGCGGGCGCGCTCACCGGCGACCGCATGTGCGGTAACGGCAATAATAGGGGTGTGCTCATTGAGTGAGCTTTGCCGGATCCGCTGACAGGCACTAATCCCATCCATTACCGGCATATTAATATCCATAAAAATAATGTCATACACATGCTGGGTCGCTTTTTGCCAGGCATCTGCGCCATTAGTGGCAGACTCCGTCTGCTCAACCAGTTCGGATAGCAAGGTATTAATCAGTTTCAGGTTGGCTTCGTTATCGTCAACGGTCAGCACCTTTAAGGCAGCCCGGGGCTGGATCACAGGCATTGGCAGATTTTTTGCCTGATCCAGATAGGGTTTAGCCAACGCAAATGCTAATTTTCGCTGATGGGTTGGTTTAGGCAAACAAGCGTTAGCACCCGAGGCCAGCATGGCTTCGCGTAAATTTGGTGATAAGGTGTTAACCAGTAAATAGGTGTAGTGACAACTGGGTTCAATTTGCTGCACCAGGCTAATCACCTGACTCACCTGATTAATGGCGATAGCCCGGCCAATCAAGCCGATATCGTAATGCTGACCATGATTTAATGCTTGCTGTAACTGACCTTTGGTGGCGCAGGTTGTTACCTGCAAGCCCCAGCTATGCAGCAGGTCAAGTGTGGCTTCCCGCGAATACTGTTGTGGTTCAAAATACAGCAGGGTTTTGCTATCGAGCACGTCGATAGGCAATGGATCCGCTACTGATAAATGATGGCGCTGGCATTTAATGGTGAACCAGAAGGTCGAGCCTTCAGCGGCTTTACTTTCAAAACCAATGTTGCCACCCATCGCCTGCACCAACCGCTGCGAAATCATTAAACCCAGCCCAGAGCCGCTATTGTGGTCTTCAGGCTGGCTGCTGGTAAAGCCCTGAAACAGCAGGTTCTGTTTATCTTCGCTAATACCCCGGCCCGTATCCTGCACTGAAATGTGCAGAATAAGCTGATCTTCATTCAGTAAGGTCGCACTAACCCGGATAACAATACTGCCATGCTCAGTAAATTTAATAGCATTGCCGGCGACATTCATTAATACCTGAATAAGCCGGCCCGGATCGGCAATCAGATCGTCCGGGCAGCCATGGTCAATCATCATCACCAGTTCAAGGTGTTTATCAAAGGCATTGGCGGCCAGCAGCTCGGTGGCATCGTTTAATAAATCACGGAGTGAAAACGGCTCAGGGTTAATTGCCATCCTGCCTTCTTCGAGCTTGGAGAAATCCAGCACATCATTGACCAGATGCAGCAGGCTGTTAGCAGATTTTTGAATCGTGCTCAGGTAGTCGTGCTGATTGGCACTAAGCTGAGTTTTTAATAACTGCCGGGTAAAGCCAATAACGCCATTGAGCGGGGTGCGCAGTTCGTGGCTCATTTTCGCCAGGAACTCAGATTTCTGGCGGTTTTCTTCTACCGCCTTGCGCCTGGAAAAATCCAGCTGAATATTCTGCACTTCCAGCTGCTCCATACTTAGCTGTAAGTCACTGGTAACCTGCTCAATATTGTGTTGCATTTCCTGCTCCAGTGAACTGAGTTGCTCACTAAGCTGATTAACGTGGCATTGGATATTATCGAGCTCTTTGATCCCCGAAACATTCGTTTGCTGCTGATAATTACCCGTTTGTAACTGTTGCAGCTGCAACTGCAGCCGGCTAAGCATGGGTTGGATTTTGTGGCGGACAAACTGACTGAAAATAATACACAGCATGATCACGGCAGCCACTACCATGGCCACATGTAATTTATAACGTTGTTGTTGCAGCAAAATGTGTTCATTCTGCAAGTGCAGCAGAATATATGGCCCGGCGGCTGGTTCGCTACTGTTAAAGCGTAACGTCTGATAAATAAGCAGGCTGTGCTCAAAAGGCACCAGTTGCCCGGCGGCAGCGTTGCGTTGGGAGGCGGGCTTTGGATAGGCCTCGGCAGGGTATTGTGGGTTGCTGCTTGCAAGCATTTGGCCATCAGCATCGAACAGCAGTATATTGTTAAGCACCGGTGAATTCAGGCGATGGCTGGTATTTAATAGCGCTTCAATGGTCGCGACGTCGCCCTCTGCCAGTAACTTTTCACTGCTGATGGCCAGGGGTACTGCTATATTTCTGGCTTGTACGGCAAGGTTACGGTTTAACTCTGCCGCTTTACTGTAAGTAAAGTAGCTACCCAGGCCAATACTGGCAAGGGCCGCGGGCAAAAGGGCGCAGAGTAATATCCAGTAACGTAACGCAATTTTCGTCATTCGGGCCAGAGCTTGTTACAATAGTCGCAGGTCCACCCATAATGACATAACAATTTCTACTTGCCTACAATACAGAGCGCAGATGGTAACACTATATAAAGCAAAGGCTAAAGCCAGCCTGATCGGGGCAACTCTTACCCTGGATATCGATAGCACTGATTATGAAGTTAATGGTCTGAGCCGTTACAAGCAAAAAATCGTGTTTGTCAGCGGCGCATTGCAGGGGGAAAAGGTACAGGCGTTAGTGCTGGAAGATAAGGCCGGTTTTATTAAAGCCCGCACCAGCAAAGTGCTGAGCCCGGCCCCCGGGCGGCAACGGCCGTTTTGTCCGCATTTTAGTCAATGCGGTGGCTGTCAGCTGCAGTATCTGGATAATGATCAGCAAATCCGCTTAAAACAGCAGGGCATTGATCAGCTGATCCGCCACCAGACTGGCCTTGAAACCTTACCCTGGCAGCCGATGATTGCTGCAGCCGATACCCATTACCGGCGCAAAGCCAGGCTGGGCGTTTGGTTTGACAAAAAAACACGCCAGTTGAGTGTGGGGTTTCGGGCCGAGGGTAGTAAACATATTAGTGCGATCAGCGAGTGCAGCATGTTAAGCCCGCTGCTAACTCCGGTGTTGACGAGGTTACCGCCGGCAATTAACGCGTTACCTGATCCGGCTGTGGTGACCCATCTTGAGCTGTTTTGTGCCAACCAGCGGCCCTATGTTGTAGTACGCCATGTTAAACCGTTAACTGCAGCGCAGCAGCAGGCGTTTGTCCAAAGCTGGCCCGAGGCGTATTTTCTGGGGGATGACGGTACTGAGCAGCTACAACACTGGCAGCCGGACACCCCAACGCCGGCTTATACTCTGACCGAGCAGGATATTAGGTTGCAGTTCCAGCCCGGCGATTTTATCCAAATTAATGAAGCGGTTAACCAGAAAATGGTCAGCCAGGCGCTGGCCTGGCTTGAGGTCAATGCTGATGACACCATTCTGGATTTATACGCCGGCATGGGTAATTTTAGTTTGCCACTGGCCAAATATGCCAAAACAGTGCAGGGCATAGAAGGTGTGGCCAAAATGGTGCAGCAAGCGGCAACCAATGCCACACTTAATGGTCTTAGCAATGCCAGCTTTGCGCAGGCCGATTTACATTTACCCTGGCCAGATGCGCCCTGGCGTGGGCAAGGTTATACCAAAGTGGTACTGGACCCGGCGCGGGCCGGTGCTAAAGGCGCTATAGAACAGATTGCTGCGCTGAAAGCGGCACAGATATTGTACGTGTCGTGCAACGCTGCTACCTTTGCCCGTGACGCCAGGGTATTGCTTAGCCAGGGTTATCAGCTGCAAAAACTGTCTGCCATTGATATGTTTCCGCATACCAGCCATCTGGAGCTGATGGCGTTGTTTAGTGCGTCGTCTAAAAGTGCTTCTGTTAAAAGCGCGCCGGCAAAATAATAAGGGGTTTTCATGGTCAGGGTTCGTCAATCTCACAGCAGTGGCTACCATGGCGGCGATACGCTGGAATGGCTGTGTTCACTTGGGTTGACTGAGAAAAAGATCAACGCCTTACTTCATTGCGGGGCATGGTTGAAGCAACAAGGTTTGAATGACGATATTGTCCAGGTGCGAACCGGCTGGGAAATGGTTGAAATTCTGGCCGACTTAAAAATGGACCATGACTCTTTGCTGGCCGCGTTATTATTTCCGGCATTTGATGCGAATTTACTTAATGAAACCCAGCTGGCAGCAGAGTTTACCCCGACCATTCTTGGCTTGCTGCATTCGGTGCAACAAATGGATGCCATTCGCACTATACCTACCGGCGCCAATCAGAGTGTTAACCCGCAGCAAGCCGATAATTTACGAAAAATGCTGCTGGCCATGGTGGAAGATGTGCGGGCGGTGGTATTAAAACTGGCTGCTCAAATCTGTTATTTACGTGAAGTAAAAGATGCCGATGAAGAAACCCGGGTGCTGGCAGCAAAAGAAACCAATGCTATTTTTGCTCCTTTGGCCAACCGGCTGGGTATTGGCCAGTTAAAATGGGAGCTGGAAGATTTAGCCTTTCGTTATCTGCACCCCGGTGTGTATAAACAAGTCGCCAGTTTGCTGGAAGAAAAACGGCTGGATCGTGAACACTATATGCAGGATTTTGTCGGCTCGGTACGCCAGAAAATGCTGGATGCCAAGCTGGATGTGGAAGTATATGGCCGGCCAAAGCATATTTTCAGTATCTGGAAAAAGATGCAGAAAAAGCAGCTGAGTTTTGATCAGCTGTTCGATATCCGGGCGGTACGAATTGTAACTGAACGGGTGCAGGATTGTTATGGTGCGTTGGGTATTGTTCATACCGGCTGGCGCCATTTACCCAAAGAATTTGATGACTATATTGCCACCCCGAAACAAAATGGTTATCAGTCTATTCATACTGTGGTATTGGGGCCGCAGGGCCGGGCGGTAGAAATACAAATTCGCACCCGGCAAATGCACGAAGATGCCGAACTGGGCGTAGCGGCACACTGGCGCTATAAAGAAGGAGCCGTTGGCAGTAATAAAGTTGTTGCCAATGATGAAAAAATTGGCTGGCTGCGCAAATTACTGCAATGGCAGGAAGACGTGGTTGATGGCACTGATCTGGCCGGGACCGATTTAGCCGATGAGTTGCGAACCCAGGTCATCGAAGACCGGGTTTACGTGTTTACCCCCAAAGGTGACATTGTCGATTTACCTATTGGTTCTACCCCGCTGGATTTTGCTTATTATGTCCACTCTAACGTGGGCCATCGCTGCATTGGTGCCAAAATCTCCGGCCGCATTGTGCCGTTTACCTATCAGTTGAAAACCGGTGATCAGGTAGAAATTCTGACCGGGCGTGAGCCTAACCCGAGTCGGGACTGGTTAAACCCGAATTTGGGCTATTTAAAATCCAGCCGGGCCCGCTCTAAAGTGCAGTACTGGTTCCGGCTGCAGGACAGAGATAAAAACCTGGCAGCCGGCAAAGAATTGCTCGATACGGAACTGACCCGCTTAAATCTGGTGATGGAGTATCCGGCCAAGGTGCTAAGCCGCTTTAATGTCAATTCCATGGATGAACTGTTGGTTGGTATTGGGGGTGGTGAAATTAAAGTGACCCAGGTGGTGCACTTTATTCAAAGCCAGAGCGGCAAGCTGGAGTTGCCGGAAATTGACCCGCGATTAAAAACCAAACCCTTGCCGACGGCCAAAAGTAAAAGCGATGTAGTGGTGCAGGGCGTGGGTAATTTATTAACCCATATGGCCGGTTGTTGTCAGCCGTTGCCGGGGGACGCCATTATTGGTTTTATCACTCAGGGCCGGGGCATTGCTATTCACCGCGATGACTGTGACCAGTTTAAAACGCTGCAGGACAGCATGCCGCAGCGGGTAGTGGATGCCACCTGGGGCGACAAATATGCCTCGGGCTACGAAGTGGATATCAGGATTGTGGCGCACGACCGCAACGGCCTGTTGCGGGATATCACCAGTATTCTGGCTAATGAAAAAGCTAACGTTACAAAAATGAGCAGCACATCGGATATTAAAGCGCAAACCGCGGTAATTAACATGACCCTGGAGCTGTATAACCTCGATTCACTTAACAAATTATTAAGCAAAGTGAGCCAGATAGATGAGGTAGTGGAAGCAAAGCGCTTGCACCACTGAACCGGCAATGGCCGCTAAGCAATACTACCCAGATATTTAAACGAAAAGAGAGCAACGTGACCGATAATATCCAACGCTTGTTAAGCATAATGAGCCGGCTGCGCGATCCGCAAACCGGCTGCCCGTGGGATCTTAAACAAAGCTACGCCACTATCGTACCTTACACCCTGGAAGAGGCCTACGAGGTGGCGGACGCCATCGCCCGCGAAGACTTTGCTGAACTGAAAGACGAGCTGGGCGATTTACTGTTTCAGGTGGTGTTTTATGCCCAGCTGGCTAAAGAAGACGGTCGCTTTGGCTTTGATGACTGCGTCGCCGCCATTTGCGATAAATTAGAGCGGCGTCATCCGCATGTGTTTGGTGAGGGTAGTGATGCCAAAACTGCCGATAACGCAGAAACAGTGCTGCAAAACTGGGAAGCACTAAAAAGTAACGAGCGCAAAGCCAGTGGCCAGCACAGTGTGCTGGATAATATTCCGCAAGCCATGCCAGCGCTTAGCCGCGCCAACAAGCTGCAAAAGCGCTGCGCCACAGTCGGTTTCGACTGGCCGACCGTAGAAGGCTGCTGGGACAAAGTAAAAGAAGAAATCCTGGAAGTAGAGCAAACCGCAGCCGGTAGCCCGGAGCTGGCAGAAGAACTGGGTGATTTAATGTTTGCCCTGGTTAATGTGGTACGTAAACACAAACTCGACCCGGAAGCGGTGCTACGAGCAGCCAATAATAAGTTTGAACGCCGCTTTAGGGCGGTAGAGCAAGCCCTGGACGGCCAGGGCAAAAGCCCGCAGCAAAGTAACCTGGATGAAATGGAAGCACTGTGGCAGCAGGTTAAACAACAACACCGCTAAGCGCGACAACAGCCACACCCACCACCACGAGCGGCAACAACCAGTTGCAACAGCTCGTCGCAACATCTAGCCCCACAGCCGTTGCAACGTTGTCTGTTTTTCATAAAAAATTCACTATTGTGCTATTTTTAACCAACAAACCTGCAGTAGGGTAGCGGGTAGTGCTGGCGGTCTGGCTGGCATGTTAAGCCACAGGACTTTTTTATGAACAGTATAAGCAGAATTAACAAGCTAACCGGGTGTTTACTCGGCTTACTGGCAACGCTCAGTGTGTCAGCGCAGGCAACCGTATTGAATGGTGGCTTCGAGCAATGGTCGGGTAATCAGCCAGCCAACTGGAGCCTGATTGACAGCGGCATTACTGTCAGCCAGTCAACCAGTATCAGGCTCAGCGGCAGCAGCGCAGCAGCGGTCAGTGTTAACACCGCCAGCCAGGCCGACACCGACTTTCGCCAGCTGGTTAGCGTTAATGCCGGCCAGGCCTACCAATTCAGTGCGGGCATATACCATACCGAGGGCAATGTCAGGGCCCGCTTGTATGTCAACGGTTACCAGAGCTACTCTGATGCCGGCCTGACCGGACAATGGCAGACAATCAGTCACAGCTACACGCCTACGGTGAGTGGCACTATTGAAGTGGGTTTACGCTTTTATGATGTCACCGGTTTTGACGGTGCTGAACTGGTTTATGTCGACCAGTTTGAGCCAACCACCAGTGAGCCACCGCCACCAGGAGGCTGCAGCGAGAGCAGCGCAGAATTTGCCCTGACCACTGATAACTATGGTGGCGAAACCAGCTGGCAGCTAACAGATGGCAGCGGTACGCTTTACCGCGGTGATGGCTTAGCCAGCAACACGCAGTACAGCGAACAGTGGTGCCTGGCTGCAGGTGATTACACCTTTACCATTTTTGACAGCTACGGTGACGGCATTTGTTGTGGCTACGGCAACGGCAGTTACAGTCTGACTCTGGGCGGGGCTAATATCTTCAGCGGTGGCAGTTTTGGTCCATCGCAAAGCCATAGTTTCACCGTCGGCAGCGGTGATGGCGTAGATGAGGATCTGGGCGCTTATTATGCTCCGGCGGCAGGCTTAACCGGCTACGCCCTGAAAACCGCGCTGCACAACATCATTAAAGATCATGCGGTGCAGGGTTACAGTGCTATCTGGACGTTTTACAATGTCTACGAGCTGGATACCTACTATGAGAATGATGGTTCGATACTCGATATTTACTCGGAAAAACCTTCCGCCAGCGACAGCTATGTTTACGCTGCCAGCAGTGATCAGTGTGGTAGCTACAACAGCGAAGCCGATTGTTATAACCGCGAGCACAGTTTTCCGCGTAGCTGGTTTGGTGGGGCAATAGAACCAATGAATTCCGACATTCACCATATTTTTGCATCCGACGGCTTTGTTAATTCCAAACGCAGTAGTTACCCCTACGGTGAAGTAGGCAGTGCCAGCTTTACTTCAACCAATGGTACCCGGCTGGGTAATGCTGCTGCCGGCACGGGCTACAGCGGTGTGGTGTTTGAGCCAATAGATGAGTTTAAAGGTGATGTGGCAAGGGCCTATTTCTATATGGCAACCCGCTACCAGAACCAGCTGGCAAATTGGCAGACCAACAGCAGCGAAGCCAATGCTGCATTAAATGGCAGCAGCAATCAGGTATTTGAAAGCTGGTTACTGCAACTATTAAAATAGTGGCATCAGCTGGACCCGGTTAGTCAGAAAGAGCGTGATCGTAACGACGCGGCCTACCAGTATCAGGGTAACCGCAACCCCTTTATCGATCACCCGCAGTTTGTGAATGCTGTCTGGGGTAATTAACCCGCAGCTGCAAGGGCGAGACCATTAACCACCGGAAACCGGTTAGTGGCCTCGCTCTAATAGTGATACCGACACTGAACAATAACAATGGCATCATCGGTTACTTTATAAACAAGCCGGTGTTCCCGGTCTATCCGTCGTGACCAATAGCCTGACCAGTTATGTTTTAATGGCTCTGGATCACCGATGCCTGCGAAGGGCTGTCTGGCTATTTCTTCAGTTAACGTATTAATTCGTTTCAGCACCGGTTTATGGTCGTCATTAACCTTATCTAAGGTTGTGGCAAGTTGGGCACGAAACGCTGAATAACTCATGGTGTCCATTAGCGATATCTCTGTGTGTACAAAGATAGGATGCATTGTACTTATACTTGTACGCAATGCAGCGAATGTGAAAGTAGCCGCATAATTACAACAACATCGAAAGCGGGCTTTTAACCCCACTGGCGCCTTGCTTCAGGACATGGGTGTAAATCTGGGTAGTGCGCACATCGGTGTGATCAGGTAACACGCTATTTTTATTATGCAGCAATGTTAACAATAGGTTTTAATTGTTGCCATTTTGGTTGTGTTGTAATAGTGTAAGTTTCTGACTCCGGAGGCTCTATGTCACGATATTTTCTGCTTTTGATTTTGTGTAATTCGCTAGTTGGAATTTTTAAGGTTGAAGCATCTGTGCCGCAATCATCTAGGCCAGAACTAATTTCAATCGATAGCGTGAATCTTACTGCAGAGCATTTTTGGCGAGCCTACACCAGCAGCAATGAGGCTGATCAACATGCGGCACGATTTTTTTTGTTGGGTGTAATGGAGGCTACCGAAGGTAAAAGTTGGTGCAGTTATCAGCAATTTAAAACGATCTCCCTGCGGGATTATCTAAACGGCTACTTTAGGAATTTGCCTGAAACGCAAATGCAACTCAGGGCTGCCGTTGTCATTGAAACTGCATTAATTGCATTAAATGAATGTAAAGGGAACTTATGAAACCAAGTTACGCTACGCTGAAGAAAAACCATTATTCTTCTAATGACATGAATCCCAGTTATGTTGGCGCTATTGATGCTTATCAGGAAGTGGGATATGACATAAATGAGTTAATTAAGCAGAACCCCGGATATGTAAATACCTGCGCGCTGCGTATGAGTCTTGCGCTATTGAAATCTGGAGTGCAGTTCACCGGGCGTTTGAGAATTAAAACAGGGGAATTCACCGGGAGAAGCTTTGAGCCTGGTGCCAAACTACTTGCTGATCAGCTTAAAAAAGAAAGTATTTTTGGCATGCCAAAATTATTAAATCGGGAAAATGCGCTAAAGTACCTCGTCGATAAGAAAGGAGTAATTCTATTCTGGAAAATTGACGGCTATAACGGCGGGCATATTGATCTTATAGAGAGCACCACCACCGCTCAGGTGTGTAATTCTGCTTGTTACTTTGCATGTAAGGAAATTTGGTTTTGGCAGCTGAATTGACGCTTGCCAGTGCTACAACATCGACAGCGGGCTTTTTACGCCACTGGCGCCTTGCTTCAGGACATGGGTGTATATCTGAGTAGTTTTAACATCAGTGTGGCCAAGCTGTTCTTGTACCGTGCGAATATCCATTCCCGCCTCTAGTAAATGCGTAGCAAAACTGTGCCGTAAGGTATGGCAGGTAACATTTTTGGCAATATCAGCTTTGCGGGCAGCACTGCGCACGGCTTTTTGTAAGCCCGACTCATCCAGGTGGTGGCGGCGTAACACCTTAGCATCAGGATCGATACTGAGTTTGCTGGAAGGAAACAAATACTGCCATCCCAACTCTTTTGGCGCAGCCGGGTATTTACGTGCTAACGCAAAAGGCAACCAGACCCCGGCAAATTCAGCTGTTCGGATATCCAGCTGATAAAATGCCTCTACCAGACTAATTTGCCGGCGTAACGGCTCAATCAATTCCGGAGCTAAAGTTACTCTACGATGTTTACCGCCTTTGCCATGCCACACCATTACAGATAAATAATCAAAATCAATAGCATTGACCCTTAACCTGACAGCCTCCATTAACCGTAAGCCGCTACCGTACAGCAGCTGCGTTAAGAGTAAATATTGTGGATCCATGTATGTAAAAAGCTGCGTAACCTCAGGCTTGGTAAGAACAACGGGTAACTTTCGTGGTTTAACTGCCTGATTAAAGTTAAGGTTTAACGCCAGCGGTCGCTTAAGAATCTCTTTATACAAAAAACTTAGCGCATTCAGCGCAAGTGCCTGGGTTTGCACCGCTACATTTCTCGAAACAGCAAGATGAGTTAAAAACTGCTCTACATGCACCTCCTGTAAATCTTTGGGATGTTGCTTTTTATGAAACAAGATAAAAAATTTAACCCAATGCAGATAAGTTTCTACGGTTCGTTTTGCGTAGCGTCGGGTGTACATCTCCTCAGCAATGAACTGCATAAAAGGTGATGACTCTGGCATAAGATAACCCTCATAAAAAACACTGTTTAAGTATACAGTTATTTTGAAAAAGTCAAGTTCCCTTTGTTAGGCGGATGTATCCGTATTTGTCTTGTTGTGTAAAAAATTAATTTTTATAAGATATTGTCGACAAGAGGGTTTCTGGTTAATGTACAAGCCATCAAATTTACAAATATGGAAAAGTCCGTGTTTAAATACGGATCTTTCCGTCGAATAAGCGTTGAACTAAGCCGCTGCGCGGAGCTAGCAGCAATTACCCCCATCTGAACCACACTTACTCCGGGAATGTTCCCTACACAACCGGAGAATAATCATGACCCCGTTACGCCAGGCAATGATCGACGAATGTCGGTTGCGTGGTCTTGCCAAAAGAACCGAAGAAACCTATTTGTATGCGGTTGAGCAGTTAAGCCGTCACTACCACCAGCGTCCGGATACCATTACTGAAGCGCAGCTTGAGCAGTACTTCAGGTATCTGACGTTAGAGAAGCAGTTAGCGCGCAGTACAATTCACCTTCGACTCAATGGGATCTGTTTCTTTTTTAAAGCTGTGCTACACAAAGAGGTGGCTATCACCAAGCCGCTTTCAAGGCGGCCAGTCAAAGCGCCAGTTATGTTAACGCCAGCGGAGGTACATTTAGTCATTTCGCTTTGCCCTTACAAAAAACACCGTTTTATGCTGATGACATACTACGGCACCGGCTTGCGGTTAATGGAGTTAATTAACACCAAAGTTGCCGATATAGATGGCCAGAGAAGTACCTTAAGAGTGCTGGCTGGTAAAGGTAATAAAGACCGTTACGTGATTCTGACGCCAGCCGTGCTGAACTTGCTGCGTGAATACTGGCAGTTATACCGGCCACATGACTATCTGTTTTATTCTGGCCATGGCATGGACAAGCCGATGTCCAGCAGCAGTATTAGCAAGCCATTTAAAGACGCGGTGCGCGCTGCCGGGGTATCAAGCCGGTGCAGCATTCATAGTTTGCGACATGCTTATGCCACGCATCAGTTGGTGGCGGGAATGCCGTTGTATGAACTCCAAAACCAGCTGGGCCATACTGACATTAAAACCACTCAGCGCTATTTGCACTGGTTGCCTGAGATGGGTAGTGGTGCCCGTGATTTACTGGCGGGTTGGGTTGTATCATGAGTCTGCATCTGAGTGATGTTCTGGCGCAGTTTTTACCGGAGTATAAGCAACATCATGCGCTGAACTGGCAGCAACAAGCGGCCTGTAAACACATTATGCAATGTCGTACCGCAGTCTTAGGACAGCAGTTATGGCAGTGTGATAACTGCCAGCAGCAACAAGTGGTGTACTGTTCATGCCGTGACAGACATTGCCCACGGTGTCAGGGGCAGCGCACCCGTGACTGGATAGAAGCGCAGGCCGCCAATCTGGTACAGGTAAAATACTTCCATCTGGTGTTTACCCTGCCGCATGAACTGAATGTCATTAGCCAGTATGCGCCGGAAAAACTGTACAAAAGCCTGTTTAATGCGGTGTGGCAAACACTGAGCAAGTTCGCCCGGCAACATCGAAAAACAACGGGTGAGTTGGGTATGACAGCAGTACTACATACCTGGGGCCAAACGTTAACGCAGCATATTCATCTGCACTGTTTAATTCCCGGCGGGATGTTAAATCAGGCAGAGCGTTGGCAAGTGATAGATAAAGGCTATTTGTTCCCAGTGAAGGCGCTATCTACGGTGTTCAGAGCGAAGATGTTGCAACAACTGCGGGATGAGCAGCTGAGTATCCCGGACAAAGAGGCACTACTGGCAAAACCCTGGACAGTATTTAGCAAAGCCTGCCTGTGTAAACCTGAGACTGTATTGCGTTATCTTGGGCGTTATACCCGCAAAGGTGTGTTGCATGAAAGCCGCTTACAACGTATCGGTGCAGAGGGCGTCAGCTTTAACTACCGGGACTATCAGGATGGCAACAAGCGCAAGGTGATGACGCTCAATGGTGGTGAGTTTATCCGCCGTTATCTGAGCCATGTATTGCCCAAAGGCTTTATGCGGATCCGGCACTATGGCTTGCTGGCCAACCGCTGCCGCAAGCGAAAACTGGCGATAATCAGGCAGCAGGAAAAAAAGCCGAAGCCTGAAGAGAAAGTAGCTGAGCAGGAAAAGCCTTGCTGGCATTGCCCGCACTGCCATGTTGGACTACTCCATCTTGCATCAATGTTAGTAGTGCGACCACCAGGTAAACCCGACGGCTAACAGGCAAGGAAGTAGAGCAACAACATACTGGCTAAAATGGTCGGAGGGCAGGTATTGCCTGATCGTTGGTGAACCGCAAAAAGTGCAGGAGGGCAACACAATGACGAGCAGCAAAAAAGGTATCAAAACTAATCACATCCGCTACAAAAGCCAGTAAATTAATTGTTCCCTAAATAAGCAAATTCCATTAGCATCAGTTATACCAAAAATTAAGTGAGCCGGGCCGTTCAACAGGAGTTTATCCGTCACTGAACAACGTGCCGGATAAAACACTAAAGCGTTAAGTTTTTAGGAGATTTATGAGTAATCAAAAAGAACAAATGAAATGGGTGCTATTTTGGGTTTTTCTTACCCTATTTGTTCTTATGGTTCTTGGAACGTTAGCAATGGTATTTTTAGGTTTTGGTTCACCGACAGAAAGCGAAAGAGAGTTAATGGTGAAAGGTCTAATCGGTGAAGTAGCTGTATGTATAATCGCCCTGTTTTACTCAATATTTGGTTTGAAAAGTGGTTCGGTAGATGCTTCGAAATTACAAGAATTAGAGAATAAAACTGACCAAGCTTTATCTATTATTGAATCATTGAGATTGAGTAATGATAAGAATAGGGTAGGTATTGTTTCAGATTCTTCAGAGCAGGGCGGAAACTCATTTTCGGTTGGAGTAATAAGAAGCACTTTTCAAGAGAAAATTGCGGTACTGGATTTGAACCCGCCTTTTCCGGTGAGTGATTATGAATTAACACCTTTACCAATCGAAATTAAAAATGATATCCGAAGTGCAAAACCTATGGACGTCAAGCATAAAGAATCTACTTACAAGGGTATGAAAGTTCAGTGGAGGGCATTGCTGGCGTCTGTAGAAATGTCAGATGAAAATAAAGTATTTGTAACTGCTGAGTTAGATGAGTCCATATTATGGGTCTGGTTTGAATTGGAAAAAAGCTCAAACAATACTCTCTTAGTGGCTGATAAAGATGAACCATTTTGGCTTTGTGGCGAAATAGTCGAGGCTACATCTCACAAAATTAAAATGAGTAATGTCCAGATAAAGTTTAAAAAAACTTAACAATGCGCAGCACTCGCGGCCTGCGGCCGCTGGGATGCCAACCGCTGCGCGGTCGTCACCCGTGTGCTTAGCGTTGGTATGACTCCCCAAGTCAAGCAGGTTGAATAAATCCCTGCTCATTTAAGAACCATCTTTTTGCTGTTAAAGCGAGTTAATGCA